>Ga0256404_1002996_pt1 | contig 35689 bp, 39 predicted proteins | sample RumenRJG_01DNA_FD_185990 | JGI IMG/M metagenome (GOLD analysis project Ga0256404, IMG submission 185990) | Bovine rumen microbial communities from Lethbridge, Alberta, Canada - RJG_01 | ecosystem: Host-associated > Mammals > Digestive system > Stomach > Rumen | place: Canada: Alberta | collected... | reverse complement strand
CGTCGTGACTGCCCTGCAAAACAAGAATGTTGCCCGTGGTCTTGTCGCTTACCGCCTTGTCGACTTTTATGGTCTTGTTCGCTCTGTCTACCGCTATGATTCTATGCCCGGTGGATACCGCGGTGGTCTTATTCTTCACGACGTCTATTACCATACCTTCCATAACGTTCTTTACGGTGTCTACGGTGAGTACGGTCGTGGTAGAGGCGGAACCTACGATGGTAGCCAATTTTCCCGATCCGTCCTGGAAGAGCATACGGGCGAAGTTGAATTTAGCGGCGGATACGAGACTTTCCATCTCTCCGTTAAGAAGATTTACGAAACTTCCTACGGAATTCTGCGACGCGCGCAAAATCTTGTCGCTCAGCTCGATATTGCCGAAAATGTTGACGACCGGGGCGCGTAAAGCGAGATAGGTCTGGGAACTTGCTATGGGCAAGTCGGAGTCGTCGGCTCCGCACCCGATACCGCCGTTTATTCCGAAACGGGCGGGGCAAACCACTTCTTTGCCGTAGATGTCTTCGCTTCCTTTCGAAATCATGTTGAGGAAAGGACTCGTGGTGGTGTCGATTTGCTCGGCTATTACGTCGAGGTATACGGAACGTAAAACTTTGTCTGCTTTTGATGCGTTTAACATAAAATAATTTTCTCCTGTTAGTCGTTAAGTATTTTTTTCGCTATCTCCCCTGCGTCCCTTATCGTTCTTGCGGACATAGGGGTTGTGACGGGTATAGCTCCGCCTTTCGGGAGAGTGGTCGGGGGGACGTTTTTTCTTATTCCGTCCAGATACCGACTTATAATAGAGTTGCGGTTCTTTTCCGAACTCAGAACTTTGTCGATAACGTTCTCGTCCTCGGCCATCTCTTCGGTAGTCTTCACTTTGGAAGAAAGGACGGTAAGCAGCGCGCGTTCGAGACAGGTTTCGTCGATTTCCTTATTTCCGTTTTTCGTGATTTCACCCGCCAGTTCTTCCGCGTACTTCTCCGCTATGGGATATTTTCCGACAAACTTGTTTACCTTACTCTCCCAGTCGGGCTCTGCGGATTTTTTCTCATACTCGGATAGTTTCTGACTACGTTTTGTGAACTCTCCTTCCAACGCGTTGTACGCTTTTAAGAGTTCTTCAGCCGATTTGAATTTTCCGTAAGACTTTTCCTGCCCGTTATCGGCGATTTCTCCGGCGGGAGCAATTTTATCTTCGTTCATATTTCGTTATCTCCTTTTTTATAATGATTTTTATATATTGTTATTTATGGTATCCGCTTCGTTTTTCAAGCGGGCGTATACCCTGTGCCGACGGATATGCTCGGATAATTTTTCCTGCGTTTTTTCGTCGACGTCGTTGCTTATTAAATATCTCGTGTGTTCCGCGATATGAATATTATGGTCGTCCGTATCGGCTACTTCAGGAGTCTTTTCTTTGAGTTCCGTATTCTCTTTTTCGGCTCGTTTGGCGTGCAGTTCTTTGTCGGAAAGAGCGTTTTCCCAATTCCCGAAGCCCATGATTTCGAGTATCTTCATTCTGTTTACGTCGCTCATTCTTCCGTCTTCTCCGGTAAGAACTCCGAGTTTTACGAGTTCTTCCGCAAGGCTTTGTCTTACGCTTTGGCTGTTGATGGTTTCGTTCTCGACGTCGAACACGAGGTCGTCGCTCGTTATGTCGCTTCCCGCGAATTCACGCATTTCGATTTCTCCCGTTTCTCCCGATATTCTTTTGAGTCTGCCGTTCGCGGCGAACTGTTTGTACAGTCTTAAAATGTGTTTGCCGACTTCCATAGCTGCCCTTCTTATACTGCTCGTCGTGACGCTTAATCGGTTGTTGTCCTGTTCTATAATAAGGTTCAAGGCTACGCCGCTGAGGTTGCTCTTTGCGATGGTGCCGGACGTAAGAAAGTCGCTTACGCCGCTTACGGTGACGAATTCGTTAAGGAGTCTCGTTTCTTCTTCGTTAAAGTCGTTCGGTACGCCGCCCATATTGAGAAGAACCGGCATGTTACTACCCTGACGGTAAACTATAATTTTGCCGGGGGCTATTCCCTCTTCTTCGATATCGTCCACGTCTATACTGCCGTCTTCCACCATAAGTACTCCCATAGCCATACGGTTCATATATTCGTGCTTGCGGTTCTTTACCGCGTTATAGGCTCTCTGCACGGGGATAAGGCGGTCTATTACGCTCCCGCCGAAAAACGACGCGGGCTGTTCCAAGGCTACCTGTCTTACGAACGGAAATCGTCTTAAACCGTTGTTGCCGTTCAGATACGGTAAACTTCCGTCGTAAAGAACTTTGTCTTCCGCCACTACGGTAAATCTTCCGTCGGGGTTTTCCGAGTCGGGCAACGAATATCTCTCTATTACCGTTACGTAGCCCGGTTTGTTGTCCGTAAGTCCGCTTTTCGACGCTCCGTTGTACACGAATTCGGGGTTAATTACGTCGACTTTTCCGCCTTCCAACTTCACGCCCCAATGTTCTTCCACCGTTTCTTTCGGATAAGCTCTCGCGTGGATAATACTCTTACATTCGTCCACGTCTTTAGCCGACAGCGAGTCGGGAAAAATTTCGTACGGCGGGCATACGCTCACCTCCACGTCCCCTTCGTAAAGTCCGTCGGAAAGAATTTTGCCTTTGTTTGCGTCCCAGCAGATTTTGTAAAAACTCGTTCCGCAGATTTCCGACCAGAAAGTGGCGTCGGAGATTAACTTTTTGAAGTTTATGTCGTGTTCGACGCTCTTTAACAGTTTTGTGGAAAACTTAGCGGCGTTGACGTCGCCGAAATCTCCCGACGCGGGACGAACGGTAATGCTCGCTCCTAACCCGGAAAACTTAGCGAGTCGCGTCTCTATAATCGGCGCGATATGGTTATAAACTCCCCTGTCCTGCCAGTAATAATCCTTGCCGCTGTCCTTGACTTCTCCGCTCGGCATCACTACGGAATACTGATTGCCGGCAAAGAAATTTGCGTTGAGCGCCCAGTTAGACTCTATTCCGCGTCTTTCTTCCTTTCTCCGTAAATAATCCGCGGTTATCTCCTTGGCGATAGTTACGTTTTTTCTTTTCATATCTCTCCTTTTTCGGATTCGGATAATTCCGATAACAGTTTTTTTCGCTCGGCTCGAAGCTCTTCGTCGCTCATCGAGTACAGCTCTCCGTCCTTAATCTCCATATACGCTTTTATAGCGTTTATGTCGGGCGGAATGTACTTTACAGACTGTTTTTCCTTGACGAGTCGTTCGTTCCCGTCGGCGTCGAGGGCAAATTCTTTGGTGGTCTCCGTCACTTCGTACCCCGTAGCTTTTTTGTATAGTACGTCAAGCATTTAACCTCCGTTTTTGCTCATTTTGTAAAGTTTTTTATATGTTTTTTCATAAATCGTCGGCTTCTTCTTCGGCGGCGAATAGGTCGGTCGACTCATGATGAAGTACCGCATTTCGTCCAACGCGTGATCGTCCCTTTTCACGGGTAAATCGTTGTTCCCCCAGCGGTAGCTTTTTATTTCCCGAATGAGATTTACGCAATTTCGGAAAATATAGATTTTCGGAGGACGGGCGGAGAAGTATTCCCTGACTTTGTTTAGTCCCGCGTACATATCCTTATTGACTTTCGGATTAGCGTTGATGCCGTTTTCGTAGAACAATTCCGTCACGCTTTTGGACGAAGCGAGAGTTTTTTGCCCCGCCGCGCTGTCTATAAGAGCGTCGATATTGCCCGCCGAATTGCGTTTCCACCCTAAGCCGTCGGCGATTTCTTTTATTCTTGCGGCGTGATGAGATACGTCCTTGCCTGCTTCGTAGTGTTCCGCCACGACGTAAACGTTATCGTCGTAATCCACGCAATAGAAATGTGCGCTGAGAGGATTCCGTAACCCCGGGTCGATAGAAATAATATCCTGCCAGTCCTTCGGCACGTCAAACGGGTCGATTACGTGAATACTCTCGTCGAATTCGGGATATACCAGACCGGAATTAGCTTTGAACAGCCCGAACCTGCGGCTTTCGAGCATTTCTTCACTCATTCCTTTGCCGATATTCTCCACTTCTTCTTTGTCAAGGAAGGGATTGTCCGCCCATTCCATCCTTATATAGAAAACCTCTTTGTCGTTGTACCTGTTCAGATAAATCGTATCGTAAACCCAGGTAAGGCCTTTAAGAGGAGTCATCGTGCCGAACAAATCGCCTTTTTTGTCCAGCACTCTCATTTTGCACTCCTCGTATATATCCTGAGGAGGCTCTTCGTCGAACCATACGAAATCGAGACTTGCGCCCTGAAACTTTTCTCTGCCCTGATCCGCCGATTTGAAACCTATTTTCGACAATCCGCCGAAAACGTTTCTTACCACTATGGTGTCTATAACTCCCGCGGACGGGTTCCCTTTGTTGCCGGAATGCATAACGATATCTTCTATCCAGTCGGGGCGTAAATAGTGCAGAATTTTGCTTTGAGCCACGTCGCGTTGCACTTCGTAACTGACGCTGACTACCCACCCGGAAACCGATTTACGGTTCTTTCTGTACGGGTGTATTCCTCTCGCCATCCACACTGTTTCCACTGCGCCGCACTCCGTCTTTCCGCTACGGTTTCCGCCGAAAACCCAACGGTTGCGTTTCGGACACTTGTGAAATTCAAGCTGTTTCAGATGAACCTTTTCCCCCGTGTTATACCTGGCCAGCGTATCGTACTTGTCGCGGGTGGAAAGTATTTCGTCTATCTTTTTAATTCTCGTAATTATCTCTTTTTCGCCCATGGTTCCCTTCGTCGTCGGGAATAATTTTTCTCTCTTCCGTTCGACAGCTCGCATTATAAACGCAGTTATCGGTCTTTTTCGGTAAAATTCGGCACTCAAAACGACTGCCGCGAATAATTATTTTTTTACGGGAAATAATTGCCGTATGAAAAAATTAGTCATCGTCCTCATCGCCGCTGTCGGAGTTATTCTTTATTCCGCGTCGGCTCTCATACTTTTTACCGCAAATAAAAACTCTCGCTATACGGTCTATACCGACGGGTTTTGCTCCGAAGAGTACTCCCTCGACGCTTTCGCCGCTTACAAAGCCTGTCTTTTTGAAAGCGAAAAAGGATTATCGGTAAAACCCGACGCCGATTTCGACTGCGAAAAGTTTATAAAAACCGTTTCCGCCGAAAAAATCTTTACGGAAAACTGCGAAGGAATAGAACTAACCTACTACCGCTCCCCCTTTATAAAAAACTATATAACCTTAAAAAACGAAAGAATTAACTTGGAAATAGCAAAAAAACCGAACGGAGAAATTATTATAGGCACGCCGATAATTTTAGGAAGCATATAATCCGACAAATCGTTATGCGGGATTTTTTCGCAGTCACAAAGTTTCGTGCGAAAAAATCTTTATCCGCATAAGTCGGACTCTTAAGGAAGCAAGACAGTCCGTCTTGCTTATTAGATAATGAAAAACTTATTACGTATATAACAACTTATTTCCGCATATAGCAGAATAAAGTTGCCTGACGGCAGTGAAGTTCAAAACCAATGGTTTTGAGTTGTGGATAGATAAAAAAGCAAGGCAGTTCGCCTTGCTCGTTTTTCTTTATTCGTGATTTCGGAAGTTAATCGTTTTCTTTATCGTCGCGTCTTTCGCTCCCCGCTTGCGCAAGCCACATCTTGAACGGCTCGGCTTTCGGCGACGGTATGGACTGAACGAGTCGTAATACCCCTTTCGTGTCGAGACAGTCGGTCTCTCTCATTTTCCCGTCGGCAGCCTTCATTTTCAACCGGTTACAATTTGTAACCAGTTCACTTCCTTCATCGGAAAGACGTTTTCGCAGAACTTTCCAATAGTTTCTTGCGTCTTGATAATCGTTATCAGTCAATACGGATACTATATCCACCACCGAAAAATACCATTCTTCTTCCTCGGCGTTCCATACCGTTCTTACTTGCTTGTTTTCAAATACTTTGATTTTGTTTTCCATACGGTTTTCCTTTATTTCAGCAGGTTTTCGGGGCGGTTAAAGTTATCTTGAATGTTTTGGAATGCGGTGCATATACGCCTGCCGTCGACAAAGCAATGACTTGCCGTTATATTGAGCAGAAAGACTATTTTTCCGTTTTCTTCCCTGAATTTATCCCAGCAAACCCTCGGACAGGAAGAAGATTCTTTATTGTTGTCACAAAGCGGGTGCGTTATCGATTCAACCGACAGCCACGGCAGACAGGTAATATAATAATCGTCGTAGGCGGCGGAGTCGTTGTAGCCGTCTTTGATTTTTTCTTCAGTTTTTGTTTCTTCGAGAACTTCGAGACACTTTGCGTAAAAGCCTTTATAGTCGTCTATCATCTTAAAGCCTGCGTTTTCAAAAAAGCCCTGCTCTGTCATTACGGTAAAAGTAGGATTTATTACGTCGTACAGTCTTATTTCCTCCCCTACCTGCCGCATACGCATTTCGTCCACCGAATTAAGACCTTTTACGACGAGGTAAAGTACGTTGATAAAAAACTTGGTTTTCGTCCGTTTCGAGTATTCGAGAACTTTCGTCACGTCCATTTTTACGTCAAGACCGAAACAAGGATTCGAAAAGGTATTGAACCACGCGTATTGCGACGGATTTTGCAGCTCTTCCTTTTTAATCACTTTGTACATAATCTTACCCTATTATTTAAGTTTTCTAAAAGAACGCGTGATAAATTACGCTTATCGCCTTTTCGAGGTCTGCGGTGCTTACGCCTACTATTATGTTGATTTCGCTGCTGCCCTGATCTATCATTTTTACGTTGATGTCGGCGGTGGCAAGCGCCATAAACACTTTCGCCGCGGTACCTGCCTGATGGCTCATACCGTGTCCGACTATCGCAAGCAAGGATATATCCTTGTAAACGTAGATAAGGTCGGGGTTGACTCTGCCGCGGATTTTTTCTATGAGTTCGAATTCCACGTTGCCGACTAAATCGCTGTCGGGAATAATTAAGCTCATCGTATCTATTCCAGTGGGCATATGTTCGAGGCTTATATTGTAATTTTCGAGTACGGAAAGAACTTTCCGACAAAAACCCACTTCGGCGTTCATCATACTCTTTTTGATTAAAATCGTGGTAAAACCTTTTCTTCCGGCGATACCCGTGATAAGTCTGCCGTTTCTTCCCGCGACGTCTTTTACTATGTAAGTACCTTGCGCTTCGGGGTTAAAGGTGTTCCTTATATTTATGGGGATATGCGTTCCCTGCAAAGGGAAAGTCGAGTCGGGATGAAGGACGCTCGCTCCCATGTAGGACAACTCGCGAAGTTCTTCGTAACTTAACGTATCTATAAGAACGGGATTATGCACTATTCTCGGATCGGTGGTCATAAAACCGTCCACGTCGGTCCAGTTCTCGTACACGTCCGCCATGACCCCCCTCGCTATTATCGCGCCGGTAAAATCGCTTCCGCCGCGAGTAAAGGTCTTTATGCTGCCGTCGGGCATTTCTCCGTAAAACCCGGGAATAACCGCACCTTTGTTGATGGAAAGTGTATTTGCGACCAAATCGTTCGTGGTGTCCGCGTCAAAAACGCCTTTTACCGTAAATTTTATTATTTTGCTTGCGTCGATAAATTCCATTCCGAGGACTTCCGCCATTATTCTTGCGGTGAGGTATTCGCCTCTGCTCGCCGCGTAATCGGCTCTGCCGCACTTCTTTATACCGTCCTCTACTTCGTCGAGATATTTTTTTATATCTATCGTAAGCTTCAAATCTTCGACCAATTCGGTATAACGCTGACGAATTTTCGAAAACAGCGCGTCGAACGCCGCAGGTATATCCCTCTCTTCGAAACACCTGTATAAAAGGTCGGTTACTTTAATATCCCCGGAAAACCTCTTTCCGGGCGCGCTTACCACGACGAAACGTCTCGACTTATCGCTGTTTACGATGTCTTTAACTTTCATAACGGCGTCTTTATCCGCCATGGAAGTTCCGCCGAATTTACAGACTTTCAGATTCATTTCGTATCCTCTTCGCTTCAATATAGTATTTTTTGTTTTCCGCCGTTCCGATGGAAAATGCTTTTTTCGGCAAATTACCGACGTTCATGACGTAACTAATTAACTCCGATTTAGCAAATCGGGGCATAATCACGCCTACTTCGTCGGGCGTACGCACGAGTTCTCTAAGATAATTTTCACCGTGGATATAATCGACTTTTATCTTACCCTCCGCAAGATATTTTTCGATAAGAGTCTGCACGGCTAAAATGGTTTCGCCCGATTTTTCGGGACAATCCACCGTAATATCTCCTTCCGTCGTGACCAAACGCAGCTTGCCTTTGCCGGTAAGGTTCTTTTTCAACACTTCGACAAACTCTTTTCCGCCTGCCGAAATTACCCTGTGGATAGGTTCGAACATCAGCCCGTCGTCATACACGTTGAGGACTTCTACGAGAGCGAAACGCGCGGGGTGATTAGCCCTTTCCTCTTCGCTCAGATTTTGTTTTACTATGTTCCAATGCTCTTTTGCGGTAGCCATACTGTGGTTGCCGTCGCCTACGGCGAGCATTATCCCGGCGTCGACGCCGTATTTTCTTATCTGCTCGCGACTGTCGAGTAAAGAATTGAATTTTTCTATGATTTCGTCGGTGTTATCGACTTCGTATCCCTTTATGTGTCCGCCCTCCATATTGAGGTCGAAATCGTAAAGTTTTTTCAACTTATCTCTGTTTTCGTACAGCGGTTCGATAATCTTTTTGTCGGGGTCGTCGACGAGTAGCAATATGTGCGGCAATTCTATGGGCGCGTTCTTTCTTATCTCCATTCTTACGGGAAGTCTTTCGAGAATGGTGTCTTCGGTAGAACGGATAGCCGCTCTCACTCTTCTGTAATCGAAAGTTTCCAAATCTACGCTCAGTACGAGTCCCAAACGTTTTTTGCCCCCCTCGACCGTTCTTTCGGTAAGGACGAAACCGTCGATTTCCGTGAAGATACCGTCGTCTATGTATTGCTGCATTGCGGAATTTATTTTGTTTACTCTTTCGGTAATATCCCCTTTTAAGTACACTTCGGGGAAAATAAGATTAAGTGTGCTCGGAGCGTCGCCGACGTACGCGGCTAACTTTTCCCAATACTCCGGTTGCGACGTGAATTGATCGCACGCGATAACCGCCCATTTTTCGTAGTTTATTCCTTCTTTCGGCAAAAGTATTTTGCTCTTTCCGATAACTTCCATTTTTTCCTCCTGCAATTAACGTTTTTGTTGATACATACGAGCAGATACTCCGTATGTTTCGTATAGAATGTCCGACAGCCTTTCGGGAGTGATATATCTGCGTAAAATTCCCTTCTTCGCTATCGATATGATACCGTTTTCTTCGCTGACGACGATACTTAAATTGTCGCTTTCTTCCGTTATTCCTATCGCCGCTCTGTGACGAGTGCCGACGTCTTTGCTTATTGCCTGCGTCTGCGACAAAGGAAGAAAGCACCCTGCGGCAAGAACCCTGTTGCCCTTGACGATAACCGCTCCGTCGTGCATGGGCGCGCGTGTGTTGAAAATGCTTTCAAGTAACGACGCCGTAAGCAAAGCCCCTACTTCGACTCCCGAATCGAGTACGTATTGATTTATTTTTGTCGGGGCGATTACAATCAAAGCTCCCGTCCTCGCTTTGGACATAGTCTGACAAGCCTTTACTATCTCTTCTATGCCTTTCTGAATTTCCTCGTTACTGAATTTTTCGGAGTTTTGCTTTTTGTCGGTAAGTTTGCTGAGGCTAAAAAACATACTCTTTATTTCGTTGTGATAGACGACCACCGCCGCTATCGCCATCGTTATTGCGGTCACATTAGCCAAAGCCAAGGCAAGCCCCATTCCGTCGAGGAACCAGGACGCCACGAAAAGTCCTATATACACGCACATGGAAACGGTATAGATTGCCAAAAGCGCAATGGATTTTTTCTTGATAAAGAACACGTCGATTAACGCCGTAATCATTACCGCAAAAACCAAAGAAACGATGTTGCCGATGCCTACTGCCATATTCTCACCTCATTAAAACCCAAGATCTTTGAAAATCTTGTCGTCGTTATTTTCCTTCGGGATAAACAAGTCGTTATCTTCCGGCTCTTTGGCTATCTTGTCGAGTCTCCTATAATCGAGATACGCAAGTATCGCCGACACGACCACCAAGCCGAAATCGACCCAGATAGCCGCCATATCGAGAGCGGTTATATTAAGACCCGACGCAACGGTATATCTTACCGCCGTGCCGAGTTTCAACACGAAATATATTCCGACGTAGATAGTAGCGGCAAAACCGAAACATTTAGCGTGGTTACGTTTCGGCACGAACCTCTTGCGGAAATCTTCGTAATAGAACCCTATCGCCAACGCCGGGATAATATATCCCGTGCAAGCTACGATTAAGGAATAGCCGGCTTGCCAGAAAAATCCGCTTATATTGAATATTCCGAGAATAAAATAGCTCATTATTATCACTATTCTCAAACGGAAAACGAAATCTTTTTTGTTAATCGCGCAATAAAATCTCCTTGCGAGAACGGTATACGCCACGAACATGAGAAGTTCTGCGAGAGCCGCTACGAAAAGGCTCTGAAATATACAGCTGAACACTGTGAGCGCGGTAGCGTTGACGGTGACCTGCAATCCCTGTTCCGCAATAGCTTTATCGAAGGCTGCGATTATCTCGCTCGAAGCGGTGATTAGCTGACTGCAATCCTTAAAGAAGCATACTACCGCCAGCAAAAGGAACCATACCGCGGTAGGTATCTTGCGAAGAGTCGCTATGACTTTGTCGCTGAAAATTACTTTCATACGTTCTCCTTTGCGATAAGACCGGTAATTGCCGCATCAAAAGCGGTCTGTTCGCTCATTACTCCGCTCTTGAATTTGTATTCGTAGGACACTAAATTTTCAAGAGTGGTCTTTAACTGTTTTTTAGATAATTTTCTGTTCTCTCTGACTTTCGTAATCGCATATTCCTTTACCCTGAACAGGTCGGCGAGTTCTTTATCCGACAGCGGACTCATGCTCGCATAAAGCATACGCCTGTACTGCGAAATAAGCGACGACAGCAAAAGAGCGGGGCTTTCGCCTCTCTTTCTTAATCTCGCAAGCTGTTTTTTCGCAAGTTCGTTTTTGCCGTCCACAATGCTGTTGACGAACATAAAAATCTGCAAATCGGTGTCTTCCACCACTATTTCGGACACGTCGTCGGAAACGACTTTTCTTTCTCCGCAATAGTCGGACAACTTTACCGCTTCGATATTTATTCTTGCCATATCGCAGTTGCAATAATCGGCGAGGAGTAAAGCGGCGTTCCTGTCTATTCCTTCGGGAAAAAGTTTTTCCGCGTACCTCGCGCACGCGAACTTGTCGAGTTTGTCGCAGTTAATTGCGTTATACCCTTTCTTTTCGTCGCTTGACAAAATCGCCGCGTTCTTCTTTTTGTCGTTTTTTCCTTTTTCGGCAAAGAATTTTACGTTGAGAAATAGTAAATACCCCTCGTCGCAAACAAGATTTTTCAGGGTTTTTCTGTCGTTTTCGGTGAGCTTATAGTCGGAATCCTTGACTATTACCACGTTGGGTTCGGAGGAAAAGCTATAAGTATTGAGAGCGTCGACGGCTTCGCTTAAAGAGTTCAGCTTGTCGAAAACGTAAAGGGATAAAGAACCTTCTTCCACGAGAGAACGGAATATTCTTTCCGCGTTGCCGAGCCAATAGCCGTCGCCGCCTACGGTATAATATACGCCGTAAGTTAAATCGGTCTTATTCAGTTCGGAAGAATTGTAGTTCATTTTGCCTTGCACGCGTACGGGTATATGCGTTATTACTAAATATATTATTTAGCAGTGTAACATATACCCGCAGTCGTGTCAAGCGATAGCCGAAGGCCTACGTCTATCTGCTAAAGAACCCGCCGAATGAAGTAGCCCCGACCGAGCGTATGGTATCCTGCACTTTGTCTTTCAGGTAATACGGAAAGACCACGCTTATACCGCACCCCGCTTTAAGGTAAGACGGCGTATTTACCGCGGCGCAGGCGATTTTTCTTTCACGCAAGGCGTTGAGTACTTTGAGAGCGTCGCTCCTTTGTCTGAAAACAGCCAAGTAGTCCATATCTTTTTCTCCTTTGCATAATCGACCGATATATTTTCCGAAACTGCGGAATATACTGTAATCGACCTGTTACATTTATATTAAAAAAAACCGTTTCGGGTTACGGAGGGAAAATGATATATCTCGACAACGCCGCCACTTCGCGGTACAAACCTTTCCGGGTAAAACGAGCCGTGCTTAAAGAAATAAACCGTTCCGCAAACCCGGGAAGAAGCAGTCACGACGAAAGTATCCGCGCGGGAATTATCGTCGAAAACTGCCGTGAAGAAATAAAAAAACGCTTCTTCGACGGCAACGTTATTTTTACGAAAAACTGTACCGAAGCCCTTAATCTCGGAATATTCGGAACTCTTCCGTCTCGGCAGGTAATAACGAGCGTGTACGACCACAATTCCGTCCTGCGTCCCTTAAAAAAACTCGCCGACGACGGAAAAATCTCGCTGAAAATTATCGACTTCGCCGACGAAAAAAGTTTATTAAACGCCTTAAAAACCCCTACTTCTCTCGTCGTCTTTACCGCTATGAGTAACGTCACGGGAAAGACTTACGACGTAAACTCGATTGCAAAAACGATAAGACTGAAATCCGACGCGAAAATTCTCGTGGATATGGCGCAAGCCGCCGGACACGCGAAAACAGACTTATCCTACGTCGATATGTGCGCTTTCGCAGGTCACAAAGCTCTGCACGGCGTGCAAGGCTCCGGCTTCCTTCTCGCAAGAAAGAACGTTTCTTTGTCCGCTCGGATTTTCGGCGGTACGGGTACCTCAAGTCTTAATATAAGTCACCCTAACACTATACCCGACGGAATGGAAGCGGGTACGTTGAACACCCCCGCGATAGCGGGATTACGGGAAGGAATAAAGTGGACGTACGATAATTTCGACCGCTTAAAAAAGAAAATCGACCTTATGACCGACGCTTTTTTCGACGAGCTTAAAGCTATGGATAAGGTGACTTTATACGCGGCAAACAACGGAGTAATACTGTTTAATATAAAGAACGTTTCTCCCGACGCGGTAGCGGATTTCCTTAACTCGAAATATAAAATAGCGGTACGGAGCGGCTTGCACTGTTCTCCCCTTGCGCACAAAGCTCTCGGCACTTCGCCTTACGGAGCGGTGAGAATCTCTCTCGGCGCGTGCAACGGAGAAAAGGACGTAATAAAAACGGTAAACGCAATTTACGACGCAGTAACAACTTTGTTTTAATCCGCATACGATAACGCAAAAGGAGCTTATATGAACATACATAGTTTTATCCGTTCGCAAAAGAAAAAAAAGACCGTGGAAAACGAGGATTTCAACGAAGCGTTGAACAAGTATTCGGGGCTTTCGGAAGAGCAGTTGACGGCGGAACTTTTCAAAAAAGGAAGTTTATCGAACGGCAACGTGAGCGCGGAAGAACTCGACGCGTTTTATAGAAACGCTCTTCCCTTTCTGACCAAAGAACAAGCCGAGAAGATGCGTTCTTTGATTACTCAACTAAAAAACAGTTAATTATTTGCCATGAACAATAATTTAATGATGCTCCTGCCCTTTCTTATGGGAATGAAAAACGGCGGCAACAATAACCTTGCCGATATGATGTCCGCGCTGTCCGGAAACGGGCAGTTTAACGACCAAACTCAACAAAATCCGATGTTTTCTATGCTTATGAATATGATGAACAATAAGCAGAAACAGCCGAAACAAGCCGCCTCAGAACCGCAAAAAGACAAACTCGAAGCTATAAGAAATCTTTCGGGCGAAGAAGTGACCGAGGCGTTGAAAATTCTTCTCAACAGCGACCTTAAATAACCGACGGGAAGTTGGAAACTGCAACCTTATATGAGCGACGAAAAGTTGGAAATTCTTCTTAACTATTATCTAAAATGTAGTGGCACATGTGCGTTGATTTTTTGCGAAAACGAGACGTAGGCGTACTAAGTACGGTAGGTGAAGTTTTCGCGAAAGCCACAAAAAACTATAATTAATATCCACTTTTTGTGTTTAATCATATACCACTTATGAAAGAATCATCTTTCCCTGTTTTTTGAGGCGTAAAGCAATGTGCATGGGACGCTACAAAAGGTTCCAGTCGGGAACGAACGACGAATCGGCGGACGAAAGCTCCTGCACGAAGCAGTTTTCCACGCCCTTTTTTAATATGTAATTTACGGCTATCTTGTATTCGACGGGTTTAAGGGTTCTTTTAATAGGACTTTTGTAAGTCGGGAAAAACTGACTCATAAGGCTGAACACGGCAGAGTCTTTCCACCTGTCGGCGAATATGTCTATTACCCCTTTCGTATTTTCCCATTCCCCCGGTAAATACAGGTGCCTTACGATTACTCCCGATTTAAGGGTTCCGTCTTCGCCGTAGACGAGCGGTTTCGATTTTACCATTTCTTCCGTGGCGGAAAGACAGTAGTCGAAGTAGCGGTTTCTTCCTGAAAACTCCTCCGCTTTCCCGTTGCTCGAATACTTGAAATCGGTCAAATAAATATCGACGTAATCGTTCATTTCTTTGATAATTTCGGCTTTTTCGTACCCCGATGTATTGAACACGACGGGTATCGGCGGACGGTAAATATCGAGGGTTTTTCTTATTCTGTCCGAATAATGCGTGGGCGTGACGAGATTTATATTGTGTACGCCGGTATCGACGAGTTTTTTCAGTTCGTCGGCGAGATTTTCGGGAGTGAAAATTTTGCCCGTTGCGGTTTTACTTATTTCGTAGTTTTGGCAGAACGAACAGTCAAGACCGCACCCCGAAAAAAAGACCGTTCCGCTCCCCTTTTCTCCGCTTATTACAGGCTCTTCGTAAAAATGCGGAGCTATGCGGCAAATTCGCATCTCTTCGCCGACTTTGCAAAGCCCCGCTCTTTCGCTGCGGTCAATCCCGCAGTCGTTCGGACAAAGATAGCATTTCATTAACGTTTCAGCAGCGGCACTACCGCGAATATAACCGCGTCTTCGTCGCCGTCGTTGCGGACGGCGTGGGAAGAACCGTTGCGGCAGAAATGGCATTGACCTTTTTCTACCGTTTCTTCCTTTCCGTCTATCGTAAACACGACTTTCCCCTGCAAGACGAATTCGGTTTCACTGTCGGTTAAGTGTGTGTGCCGACCTATCGAACTTCCTTTCGGAATACGGATTAAAATTACGTTTTCTTCTTCGTCGTTATGGACTTTAAGATAGACTTTTCCTTGTCCGTTTTTGAAATTTTCGACGCATTTTTCTTCAATTTTAGCAAAATCGATTTTCATTTTTTCCTCCGTAATCATTAAAATATCAATATACGTTTTTCGCTTTTTTCGCGTAATAAACTTCGCAACAAACGATAAGCAATGCGGTGAACGCAAAGACGTACAGCGGCAAAAATCCTACGTTTACGTTTTGAGCGATGAGACCGAACAGCGGCGGCATGAGAGTGATTCCCGTGTAAGCAAACGCCATCTGAACACCGATAATCGCCTGCGATTTTTCCCTGCCGAAATTGTCGGGCGTGGCGTGAATAATCGACGGATAAACAGGAGCGCACCCTACGCCCGCCACGGTAAAACCTATCACCGACGGAATAACGCTCTTTACCGGTATCGCCACTAAAACAAGCCCCGCTAAAATTACCGAATAACCTATCCTTATAAGGCGTTTATCCCCCAGTTTTTCCGCAACGAAACCGCTTACTAATCGCCCTGCCGTTATTCCTATAAACACGAACGAAGAGTAAAAAGCCGCTTTCCCCGAATCGATAAGTTTGTATTGCGCGAAATACGTTCCCGACCACAACATCATCGTCTGCTCCAACGCGCAGTAACAGAAAAAGCCCATAAGCCAAACAAGCACGCCTTTTATCGAAAAAATTTGTTTAAGGGTAAGATTTTCGTTCTTGACAGTTTCCGTACGTTCGACTTTTACGTCGACTTTCTTCCATAAAGGAAGACTTATAAACAACGCTACCGCGAGGACTACCTGAATAAGCCCCACTATCCTGTATCCGCCGTGCCAGCCTGCGGTCGTGCCTATGCTGTATCCCATAATGTACGGACTAATCATAGCTCCCACGCCCCAAAAACAGTGCAACCAGCTCATATGTCGCGACTTATAATGCAGTGCGACGAAGTTGTTCAAAGTCGCGTCCACTCCCCCCGCTCCGAGACCATACGGAACGGTAAGAACGACTAATATCCAAAAAGAATTCGCAAAAGAAAAGCCTATCATAGCGAGAGCGGTAAGAGCTACGCTTATCGCCGTATACAAACCCGAACCTATCTTCGAAATGATTTTAGAACACAACAAACTTGATATGATGGTAAATACCGAAATAAGCATCGTTATTATCCCGGCGTAAGAAAGAGGCGCGCCTATATCGACGTGTATCTCCGGCCACCCCGCCCCCAAAAGAGAGTCGGGCAAACCCAAACTTATAAACGCAACGTAAATAATAACGAGTAATACGGAATACATACGCCTATTTTACCACAAATAAAAAATTTTGTGATATCTGAATAACCATTTTATCGTAAAACCAAAAAAATTCCCCGTTAGCGAGGCGAAATTCCGTGTCTTTTCCGAAGTTTTTGAAATTTTATAAAAATTTTTTAGTTTTCTTTATGAAAACGGTTCCAAAGTTTCGATAATTATTGTAGAATATAGGCAATAAAACTAATATCAATTTAGGAGGATATATTTTTATGACCAAAAATGTTAGAGTTGCGATTAACGGTTTCGGAAGAATCGGCCGTCTTGCTTTCAGACAGATGTTCGGAGCGGAAGGTTTTGAAATCGTAGCAATCAACGACCTTACCAGCCCCAAAATGCTCGCTCACCTTTTGAAGTACGACAGCACCCAGGGCAACTATTCCAACGACCATACCGTTACTTACGGAGAAGCCGTTCTTAACGAAGACGGAACCGTTAAAGAAGACGGATATATCGTAGTCGACGGAAAGAAAATCATCATCTACGCTAAGGCAAAAGCACAAGAACTTCCTTGGAAAGCTCTCGACGTAGACGTAGTACTCGAATGTACCGGTTTCTACACCTCCAAGGCTAAAGCTCAGGCTCATATCGACGCAGGTGCAAAGAAAGTCGTAATCTCCGCTCCCGCAGGAAACGACCTCCCCACCATCGTCTACAACGTAAACCACAACACGCTCACCAAGGAAGATAACATCATCTCCGCGGCGTCCTGTACCACCAACTGCCTCGCTCCTATGGCTAAGGCTCTTAACGAACTCGCTCCCATTCAGGCAGGTATCATGACCACCGTACACGCTTACACCGGCGACCAGATGCCTCTCGACGGACCGCAAAGAAAGGGCGACCTCCGCAGATCCAGAGCAGCCGCAATCAATATCGTTCCTAACTCCACCGGTGCAGCTAAGGCTATCGGTCTCGTTATTCCCGAACTCGCAGGCAAGCTCATCGGTTCCGCTCAGCGCGTACCCACTCCTACCGGTTCTACCACTATCCTCGTAGCAGTAGTTAAGGGTCACGTCACCAAAGAACAAATCAACGAAGCCATGAAGGCAGCCGCTACCGAATCCTTCGGATACAACACCGACGAAATCGTTTCTTCCGATATCGTAGGCTCCAGATTCGGTTCTATCTTCGACGCCACCCAGACTATGGTCATCAACATGGCAGACGGCAACAGCCAGGTTCAGGTTGTATCCTGGTACGACAACGAAAACAGCTACACCAGCCAAATGGTTCGTACCATCAAATACTTCTCTCACCTTCTCTAATTCCGAATTACTCCGCGTAATTTAATCGCGGAAACGAAAAGGCTGTTAAGAAACGCAAGTTTTTTAACGGCCTTTTTTAACGCAATTTTTCTCGTCTTTTTATATCGTATTTGACTTTTTAAGGTATACGTAGTAGAATGTAATAGCCAACCCCGAATATCGCCGATAAAGCGACGTTCACAACTAACATACATAAACATATAAACAATACCTGCATCTTTTATTACTTAATGTCCATAGTAATAAACATAGGTGGATACATATCGCCGTGTTTTCAAAAGCTATGAAGTTATGTAATCTCTGATGCAGTATTGAAGTAGTTGTTGTGAACGGGTTGGCGCTCAAACGGTCGGTATGGTCTATATTTGCCGCTCTCGTTTGGGGGCGGCATTTTATTTTCAATATCATAGCCGCGAAATTAAAGGAGACTATGTTATGAAAACGGTATTTATCGAACCGAACAATAATTTCTCATATAGGAAATACTACTACAAATTATTAGACGCAATCGAAGAACGTATCTCGGAAGGCTATGACAATTTTATCGTAGGACCGAACGATTTCGATAAAATGACTTTTCGCATATGCAGACGCATACGGCACTTTCACCCCGGTATAAATATCGCGGCAATCCTTCTCTCCGATGAAGAAAAAGAAAACGACGCGTATTACAAAGCGACGACTATCGTTTACGATTTCGAATATAAACATCTCGGACGGAGAAATCTCGAAAGTCATAAAAGAGCGTTACGACAATGCGAAGCCGTTATCGGCTATGTCGACGACGAAAACAAGCATACGGTAGACGCTTACACTATGCGATACGCAAGGCGAAACGGCTTAAAAACGATAAACATCTACGACCCGACGGAATTATATCCTTTTTAAGACTCCGTTCCCGATGACTACTCAAGCAGTTTTTTATAAGATAAGTCGGTAGCTATCGTACCGAGCGGAGCGGTAATAAGTATCGCGAGCACCGCGCAGGTTAAAATGGTTTTTCCGCAAGAAGTCCGATACTTCGATTTCAATGCGTTTTTAAGATTTATTCTTCGTCTTCCAAAACTATACAATTGACTTTTCCCGAACCGGCTGTGCTTGCGTCTATCGCGATTATTCCGTCGCCGTAATAGGGCGTATAATCGGCGTTTTCGTCGAATTCCGTTCCTTTCCCGTCGAGTACGGCGTGTCCGTAGGAACAGTGCCAATGTCCGCAGACTATCGTTTTGCCGGGTTCGCGAACTCCTTTATTTGCGGCGAGCATACCGTTTAACCACCTTGCCTGCTCCCACCTGTCGGCGTTTGCCGTACGCCATTCTTTATCGTATGCGAAAATGTCGGTCGGCTGCGTTCCCCTGCCGAACACTACGCACGGTATCCACCCGTGGACGAAAATATAATTTTTCGTTTCGTAATAATTTTGCATTTTGGGCAGAATTTCGGTATAAAACGGCGTTTCTTTTGCCATTGCCGCGCACCTTTTCGGCTGATAGACAGCCGCCATCAATATCATATCGGTCAGCTGCAAAACCGTTTCTACCGTGCCGTTCGTCCAATGCGCCGTTCTCATTACGTTCGGGGTCAACCGTAAACTTATATTGTCGATAAAATCTTCAAACAGGTCTTCGTGGTTGCCCCTTATAAGAATAACTTCGTCCTTTTTTAGTAAATCGAGAATAAATTCCTGCATTTTCACGGCTTCCCTTCCCCTGTCGAACAAATCGCCGCAGACTACGAGCTTATGCTCCTGTTTATCTTCGAAAAATCCTTTCTCGCTTAACGCCGTCTGTAATTCCGTAAAAAATCCGTGGACGTCGGCAACAACGTAATATTTCATTTTTCTTTACCTTTTTTCCTAATTTTCTTAAACGATAAATCAATTTATGCCAAACTGAAAACTTTTGCCACCTTTTACATTATATAATTTTTATTTCGGTTCGGCAAGAGCAAAAATACGATATGACTTTTCTTTTCCTGTTGTAAATATTTTTCAAAATAATTATAATAAATATAACCTAATAAATAAAAGGAATTACCGTTATGAAAGAAAACAGAAAATTGTTAAAAGAAGTGCTTAAAGATATTCGTCAGGATATGTCCGACGAAGAAGTCTTGAATTTACTTGCGGACAGCAAAATTTCCGTCCGCCCCGACAGCGGAAAGAAAAAAGACACCTTTGGACAAAGAGCCGCCGACGCGATAGCCAAGTTCGCGGGAAGTTGGGCTTTTATTTTTTCTTTCGTGGGCGTTCTCGTCGTCTGGATGGTCGTCAATATTATTATGGCGGCAAAGGCTTTCGACCCGTACCCGTTTATCCTATTAAATTTGGTTCTTTCCTGCGTAGCGGCTATTCAGGCGCCGTTAATTATGATGAGCCAAAACCGTCAGGAAGAAAAAGACCGCCGACGTGCCGAAAACGACTACAAAGTCAACTTAAAAACCGAAATAATGATAGAAGACCTCTACGATAAGGTCAACGCCATTCTCGCCAAACAGTCGGCTCTCGAAAAACGTCTGTCCGCTGAAAACAAAGCGGAAACCGATAAAGATAAAAGTAATCAATAAGCCTGTAATTCCATTGCTTAACCGGAAAAGAGTTCGGTATAAGTGAAATTTTCATAAATAAATATTTAACTTCATTTCTGAAATCGTACTTTCTATCGATGAAAGAGGCAAGCGAATAATTATTTCGTGAGTATTCGTGCGCCTTTTGGTATGCCTCCGCGAAATATCGCTTGTTATCTTTATAAATTCTTAATAACTTTCCCCAAACCCCTAATATTATCTTTATAAAGGACATGATAATATAGTGCCGATAAGTATAATCGAGGTTTTTGCATGGGCACGCTAAAAAGAAAATTATCTTCATTTCAGATAATACTATTAGGATTCGCGGGAGTTATTCTGCTCGGCACATTTTTACTTACCTTGCCGATTTCTTCAAAAACTCACGAATGGACATCTTTTATCGACGCCCTTTTTACTTCGACGTCCGCCGTATGCGTAACGGGACTAATCGTATTCGATACGGCAACATACTGGACGATATTCGGGCAAATCGTTATATTATTTCTGATTCAAATCGGCGGTATGGGCGTTGTCACCATAGCCGTGTCTTTTGCCGTTATTTCGGGCAAAAAAATCGGTTTGTTTAGTCGCGAAACGATGAAAAATGCAATATCTGCACCAAATGTGAGCGGTATAGTTCGCCTGACCGGATTCATAATCAAAGGAATTTTTTTGATTGAACTTATCGGCGCGCTTGTTATGCTGCCCGTGTTTTGTACCGATTACGGAGCCGAAGGTATCTGGCTTGCTGTTTTCCATTCAATCTCTGCATTTTGCAATGCAGGTTTCGATATAATGGGGACAAAAAGCGGCGAATTTACTTCTATCACGCACTATTCGGCGCAACCTGTCATCAATATTACGATTATGTTCCTGATTATTATCGGCGGTATCGGTTTTCTTGTATGGGAAGACGTTTGCAAACACAAGTGGCGAATAAAAAAATATCGCACGCAAAGCAAAGTGGTATTGATTGTAACCGCCGCGCTTATTGTTTTGCCCGCAATATATTTCTTCTTCTTTGAATTCGGCGATTTACCTGTCGGAAAGCGAATCCTTGCGTCTTTGTTTCAATCGGTAACGCCGAGAACGGCAGGGTTTAATACGGTAGATCTTACGGCGATCAGCGATACGGGATTATATCTTATGATTATTCTTATGTTGATAGGCGGGTCTCCCGGTTCTACCGCAGGCGGCATGAAAACGACGACGATAGCGGTTTTATTTTCTTCCGCTTTCTCCGTATTCAGAAAAAAAGACAATGCGGAACTTATGAAACGGCGCGTGGACGATGAAACGGTCAAGACGGCTTCTGCGATATTTATAATGTACATAACCTTATTTTTATTGGGCGGAATGGCTATAAGCGCGATTGAAAATTTACCTGTTACGTCTTGCCTTTACGAAACGGCTTCCGCCGTCGGCACGGTAGGTCTTACGCTCGGAATTACCCCGACGCTCGGAATTGCGTCCAAATTGATTTTAATTTTATCTATGTTTTTCGGACGCGTCGGCGGATTAACGTTGATATATGCCGCTTTCGGTGTAAATAAAAAACAAGCGGCAAAGTTGCCGACGGATACGATTGCAGTCGGTTAAGGAGGTTTTATATATGAAAACAAAATCTATTTTATTGATAGGTCTCGGGCGGTTCGGAAAATACATCGCAATGAAATTACACGAATTAGGACACGAAATCATGGCGGTAGACGAAAACGAAGAAAGAATTAACGCCGCTATGCCCTATGTGACTAACGGACAAATCGGCGACAGCACAAACGAAGAACTATTGAAATCGCTCGGCGTAAAAAACTACGACGTCTGCATTGTGACTATCGGCGGCAACTTTCAAAGTTCTCTCGAAACGACCTGCTTGTTAAAGGAATTGGGAGCGCAAAAGGTTGTGTCGCGTGCGGAACAGGACGTTCAGGCAAAATTTCTTTTGCGTAACGGTGCGGACGAAATTATTTATCCCGAAAAACAACTTGCCATATGGGCTGCAATCCGTTACAGTTCCGACCACATTCTCGATTACATAGAACTCGGCGATTCCTGCTCGATTTTTGAAGTTTCAGTTCCTCAAACGTGGGTAGGAAAATCCGTTATAGAAATCGATATTCGCAGAAAATACAACGTAAATATCATCGCCACAAAGAAAGGCGGAAAAATCAACGCGGCTGTTACCGCCGACACCGTTCTTTCCGGAGACGAAACGCTTTTGGTACTCGGAGACTATAAGGCTTTGCGGAAATGTTTCGATATATAACCGCTGTAAAAGAGAGCGAATTTTATGGAAGACGTAATACTTATCATTGCAGTAATATCGGTTATGATTTTCGGCTTTTTTATTATGAAAAAGCTTGACGTCTTCTTGAAAAGAAGCAAAAAAGCCATTGAAAAAGAAAATCAAAAGAAAGAAATTCCTTTGATGTTTCTTGATGCTGAAAACGATGATAGAGCCTTATCGGATATTAAACTGTTCAGACAAAAACATCGGAACGTTAGAATTGTCATTTATGATGAATCCGAAGTTGAGCTGAGCAAAACCATAAAAAGCTACTTGAACGATATTACAGATTCTTGAAAATAATTTTCTACACTGCATAAAGAGCCATCCCGAGTCCGGCAGAAAGAAGTATCAATACAATCGGAGAGGCGGTCTTTTTTCCGACTTTTTTAAAAACAACCGCGTAGATTGCAATAATAACAAATATAATAATGCCCTTTACATCAAGAGCGAGAGAATCACCCGTGCTTTTAAATCCGAAAAGAACGCCGATCAGCATTGTAAACGCCGTCGCAAGTATCAAACCGATTACGCACGGACGTATGCCGCTTAAAACCGCCTGAACGCCCTGATATTTCAAAAAATTGCGTATAAGCGAGGCAATGATTAAAATAACCATAAAAGACGGTAAAACGACGCCGAGCGTGGCAAGAAACGAACCGAGAATTCCTCCCTGTGCAGAACCTATAAACGTTGCCATATTGACAGCAATTGGTCCGGGCGTTGATTCAGAAACGGCAATCATATCGAGCAACTGTTTTTCCGTGAGCCAGCCGTGAGCCAGAACCTTCTCCCGAATCAAAGAAATCATACCGTATCCGCCACCGAAAGAAACTGCACCGATTTGGAGAAACGTTAAAAATAATTCAAGGTATATCATTTTTTATTTCTCCTTGCATGAATAAAACGTATCGTATAGACAAAAAGCCCGATAAAACCGCTTATTATAATGTAAAATATGCTTGAAAAACTGACGGAAAACATCGAGAATAAAATCATACACGCAAGAGTGACCGTTAGAATAACAATGTTAAATATATTTTTTTCCATATCTTTCATCATTTTCAATCCGGCAGACATGATGAGATATATCACACACGCCTGTATCCCGCGAAAGGCATAAGAAACTAACGTCAGGGACAGAAAAGCATCAAAGAAAAGCGAAATAACAAATATAATTGCGAAAGACGGTATACAAACCGCTGTAGTGGCAAGAAACGATCCCCAAAAACCGAGAAGTTTGTATCCGATATATGTTGCGGAGTTGATAGCCACAGGACCCGGTGTAGATTCGGCGATTGCAACCATATCGATGAATTCATCTTTTTCAATCCATTTCTTTTTGTAAATAAATTCGTTTTCAAGCAATGCGATCATTGCATAACCGCCACCGAAGGTAAACAGCCCTATTTTCAGCATCGTAAAGAAAAGATTAAGATATTTTTTCATACCGGACTTTGGCAACATAGCAGCTTCTCCTTAATTTTCTTTATAATTATATCACTTGACTTGTCATAAGTAAAATAGTATAATCTAATATAGTTTATATTCATTCTGATATGAGGTAACGCTATGACAATACGCCATTTGAAAATTTTTATCTGCGTATGTGAATGCGGTGGAATCACAAAAGCCGCCGATGCCTTGCATATGGCTCAGCCTTCGGTGAGCACAACAATATCGGAGCTTGAAAAATATTATAATGTTTCGCTTTTTGACAGAATAAATCAAAGACTTGTACTGACACCTACGGGAAAAGAATTGCTTGTCAAAGCGAAAAATGCTCTTGCGGGATTTGATGATTTTGAAACTGCCGCAAGCTTTGGCGGACAAAATCCGTATATTCGTATCGGCTCATCTCTTACGCTCGGGAAAACGATTTTGCCGAGATATATTTCCCTGATAAAAGAGAGATTGCCGAACCTAAAACCATCTTTTTTTATCGATAAAACCGCTGCAATCGAAGAAAAAATAGAATGCGGAGCAATAGATTTCGGAATCGTTGAAGGAATTGTACGCTCTCCTTATCTGAAAATCACTCCTATCGGCGGAGACCGTTTGATTGCCGTTTGTTCTTCATGTGATATGAAGAAGTCTGTTTCTTTGGCAGAACTTATCAAATATCCTTTATTGCTACGTGAAATCGGAAGTGCATCACGAGATTTGCTTTCTATAAATCTTGCCGAAAGGCATTTATCCGTGAAACCCTTTGCTGAATCTGTCAGCAACGAAGCACTTGTTTCGCTTGCCAAAAACGGACATGGTATAGCGGTATTACCGGAAGGAATCGTAAAAGATGCAATTATGCAAGGCTCGCTTTGCGAACTTACAATTTCCGATGCCGTTTTGATGAGAACGCATTATATCGTGACTCATAAAAACAAGCGTTTTAATTCTTTGTGTCAAGCCGCATTTCATTTACTTTCTGAGCAACTTACATCGTGTTACTAATCGCTTTTCGAGAGGTCAATTGATATGGATGAAAAAACAATCAAGCCTACTAAAAAAGAACACATTCTGGTTTGTTTGTCTTCCGCGCCTTCAAATCCGAAAATAATTCATACAGCGGCAGCCATGGCAAAGGCGTTCAATGCGACTTTTTCCGCATTATATGTAAAGACTCCCGCGTCTGAATCTATGACAACGGAAGACGCGGAACGGCTACTTGCAAATATCCGTTTTGCCGAAACAAACGGCGCGTCGATAGTTACCGTATGCGGATACGACATCGCTTTTCAAATTGCTGAATATGCTCGTCTTTCCGGCGTTACGAAAATAGTAATCGGCAGAACCGTTATCGGTAAGCGAAAAATTATAGGAAAACCGACTTTACCCGAAAAACTGATATCGCTTGCTCCCAATGTCGATATACATATCATTCCCGACAGTGATGCCGTTATAGCAAAAGGAAAGAAAAAACTTTTTGAGAAACCGCATTTTGTAAAAATTCTAAAGGAATTGGCGGTTTCAACGGCTTTACTATTACTTTCGACTTTACTCGGGTATCTTTTTTCCAGCCTCGGTTTTACCGAAGCAAATATCGTTACGACTTATATGCTCGGCGTTCTGCTCACCGCTATATTGACAAAAAGCAAAATTTGTTGGGTTCTTTCGTCGGTTGCGAGCGTTCTGGTCTTTAATTTTCTTTTTACCGAACCGAGGTTTTCGTTTCTTGCCTACGGAAGCGGCTATCCCGTCACTTTCGTAATTATGCTTGCGGCGTCTCTCATAATAGGCGGGACAACCGAAAAACTGAAAACTCGGGAACGTCAGGCAACGCAAACGGCATACAGAACAAAAATTCTGTTCGATGCGAACTAGTTGATTCAGAAAGCGTCCGACGAAACGGAAATATTTCGGGTTACGGCTAATCAATTGCAAAAACTGTTACGCCGAAAAATAATTGTATTTGACGATAAGGCGCAAAAAATTTATACTTCGCCGATGGAAAACGGCCCTTCCTCCATTCCGCAGAGCTGCGAACAAATCGCTTTGCAGGTAACGAAAAACAACGTAAAAGAAGGAAAAGGAACCGATATTTATCCGGAAAGCGACTATGTGTTTTTCCCGATATGCAAAAACGGAAGAAACTATGGAGCAATAGGTATTTTCGTCGAGGGAAAACCAATTGATTCTTTTAACGAAAGCATTGTAGTTTCCGTTATCGGTGAATGCGCAATCGCAATTGACGGAATCTTAAACGCCAAAGAAAGCGAACGAACCGCCGTTTTAGCCAAAAACGAACAGTTGCGCGCAAACCTGCTCCGTTCCATATCGCACGATCTTCGCACGCCGCTTACTTCCATTTCGGGCAATGCGAGCAATCTGATTTCAAACGGTAAAGATATTGACGACGCGACAAAAAAACAAATATACGAGGATATTTACGCCGATTCGCTCTGGCTTATCAATCTGGTTGAAAATCTGCTTGCGGTAACGCGCCTCGAAGAAGGCAGAATGAATATAAATTTAACGACGGAACTTATAGGAGACGTAATAGCCGAAGCCTTGAAACATGTTCATACGAAAAGCGAAAAACAAAAAATTACCGTAATACAGCCGGACGACTTGCTCCTTGCAAAAATGGACGCTCGGCTTATCGTGCAGGTTTTAATCAATCTTTTAGACAACGCTGTTAAATACACGCCGTCCGATTCGCAAATTACGATTACGGCAAAAAGAAACGGAGAAACAGTTTGCATAAGTGTGGCGGATAACGGAAACGGAATTGCAGACGAACAAAAATCGCGGGTATTCGATATGTTTTATACAGGAGCAAATAAAATTGTCGATTGTCGCCGCAGTATCGGCCTGGGACTTTCTTTGTGTAAATCCATCATAAACGCGCACGGCGGAGAAATAACGATAACCGACAACGTTCCGCACGGCGCAATATTTACATTCACATTGCCCGTCGGGGAGGTAGAAATTCATGAATAACTTACTGATTTTAGTTGTAGAAGACGACGCGCCCGTCCGTAATCTTATCGGAACGACTTTAAAAACGCACGATTACGATTATATTATCGCAACGAACGGAGAAAGCGCCGTTATGCAAGCGTCTTCTCATAATCCGGACGTTGTTCTGCTCGACTTGGGCTTACCGGATATCGACGGCGTGGACGTTATCAAGAAAATCCGCACTTGGTCGGAAATGCCCATTATCGTAATCAGCGCTCGCGCCGAAGATAAGGATAAAATCGACGCGCTCGATGCCGGAGCGGACGATTATCTGACAAAGCCGTTTTCCGTTGAAGAATTGCTTGCAAGAATAAGAGTTACGAAAAGAAGGCTTCTTGCAATACAATCGACAAACAAATCCGAATCGGTTTTTGTCAACGGAAATCTGAAAATAGATTATGGTGCAGGTTGCGCATATTTAAGCGACGAAGAACTTCACCTTACCCCTATCGAGTATAAATTGCTTTGTTTACTGTCGAGAAACGTCGGAAAAGTTCTTACGCACACTTTCATTACGCAAAAGATATGGGGTGCGGCGTGGGAAAGCAACGTTGCTTCCCTGCGCGTATTTATGGCGACTTTACGCAAAAAAATCGAACCGTCGGCCGATTCGCCGCAACATATTCAAACACACGTCGGCATCGGATATAGAATGGTAAAAGCGGAATAAATTGTTTCTACCGCATTTAGGACAATTTTACAGATAGCGATATATTGCGATATTCTTGATTTACTTTCGCGTTTCGGGATAAACAAGGACATATTTTGGTTTGTACACACTAAAAAGAGTTCGGCAAAGCTCCGAACTCTTTTATCATATATTCTCGCCAAATCTATTCCGAAACCGTAATCGGAGCGAAAGTAAACGGAACTATTTTTTTTAAGTCGAATGGGTTAATTTCTATCTGAAACCCTATTTTTCCGCCGCTTACCATAATAGATTCCTGCGTTTCCGCCGAGATATCGATAAAAGTAGGAAAAAGTTTTTTCATTCCGACGGGCGAGCAACCGCCGTGGATATACCCCGTAAGCGGTAAAAGTTCTTTCGATTTTACCATTTCTATATTCTTTTCGCCCGCGGCTTTCGCCGCTTTTTTAAGGTCGAGTTCTTCCGCCACGGGAACTACGAAAACGTAATGTGTTCCCGTTTTCCCTACGGTTACGAGGGTTTTGAACACCTTTTCGACGGGTTCGCCGAGCGCGGCGGCTACTTCCACTCCCGATATGGCTCCCGTAGACGAATAGTCGTGAAACCTGAACGCTATCTTCTTTTGTTCGAGCGCGCGTATCGCGTTGGTTTTTTCTTTTATCTTTTCCATAAAAAACAATTCCTTAACGTGTGTTTTTCGCCATTATATATTCGCACAATCAAAAAGTCAACCGATTAAACGGGATTTAATTCCGTAATACTTTAACTATTAAGCGCATATTATCCCCGCCCGTTCGAATCCGTTTATACAAATACGCGGAAGCAGAGGGATAACTCGCATATACCGTTATCCCCGCTTTAAGAGCGTTACGGTTTCTGTGCTATCGTTTGGGAATAAGTTTATCCTTGCTCGTCAGAATTGTCTGCGGCAATTTTGCGCTCCGCCGTCTAAACGGCGGCTATTTTCGCCCGTTCGAATCCGTTTATATAAATACGCGGAAGCAGAGGGATAACTCGCATATACCGTTATCCCCGCTTTAAGAGCGTTACGGTTTCTATGTTATCGTTTGGGAATAAGTTTATCCTTGCTCGTCAGAATTGCCTGCGGCAATTTTGCGCTACCGGGTTCGAATCCTATTTTGCCAAACACAAAGGACACCGCGTCGGGTGTCCTTTATGTTTGGCGGAAGCAGAGGGATTCACTCCGCCGTCCAAACAAGTTTGGACTACGCAATACTTTGTATTGCTTCGCCGACCAAGCGGCGGCTATCATGCCGGGGCGGGCGACAATTCGCTGGATTGTCGCTATTCCCGCCCGTTCGAATCCCTCTTTTTGTGATATATGAAAAGACGCTCAAACGAGCGTCTTTCCCACATATGGCGGAAGCAGAGGGATTCGAACCCCCGTGGGCTTGCGCCCAAACGGTTTTCAAGACCGCCTCGTTATGACCGCTTCGATATGCTTCCGCATTAAATTGTCTTAATATATTATGCGCTTTCGAACGTTTTTTGTCAAACGATTATTTTGCCGCAAAAACACTTTCATACCGTATAATAATTGCCTTCACCCGAAAATAAAATTCGTTACGCCGTTTTATTCCAAGACGATAAAAATTACCGTGTTCTCGTAAAATTTATCGTTTTCGGTAATCGGTATTATTTCGCCGTTTTCGACGTCGTATTTAAGATAAAGTTTAACTCCCTCCGCGGCATATTCTTCCAACTGTTCTGCGGAAAATCCATCGCCCTTTTTTACCACGAAGAATACGTTGCCGTCCACGCCGTCGAGCGATAATATTATATCGTTGTCGGCAAGTCTTTTGTACTCCATTCCGTCTTTCGTATAAACTTTGGTGTCGATATTAAAGGTTGCTCCGTCGCTCATTTTGAGAATTCTTCCGTTGCGGACGAAACTTTTTACGTTTTCGGTAAGGTCTTCGTCTCTTTCGTTATCGATACTTTCGCCGTTGTATTTGTAATAATTAAGGTCGACGTCTATTGCGAAAGCATATCCTGCCGCAATTCCTTCTATCCCGTAATAAATTCCGCTGATGGGATTTGTTACGACGTTTGCGTAAAAACTCGTCGAAAATCCGGTATTTTCAGATAATGTTACGACGATTTCGTACCTACCTTCGGCAGTTTTATCGTAACTTGCCGAATTGACGGTATACTCGTCGGATTTCAAGTCGATTTTTGCCCCGTTATTGTACGTTTTTTGTATTTTAAGCCCGCTCAAATCGAGATTTTCGCCGACGAAAAATTCGGTACGGTCGCAATTCCGAGCGATTTCTATACCCGTAATTTCCTCCGATACGGCTACCACTTCAACGTAATAATAAAGTTTAAGTTTCTTGTCCTTCGCGGCTATAACGGTCACTTTATACCTTCCCTCGACCTCTGCGTCGGCTTCTGCGAAAGAAACGATATATTCCCTTTCCGTCATAGCAAAACGCCTTTCACCGAAAAGTTCGGTTGTTTTTTCCACTACCAAACCCTCGTGATTAAAAGTCCCGCCCTGCGGAAACTGTTTTACCGTAGGCTCTTTCGCAAGGAAAATCGCCGTCGGCGAAAGTTCCGACACGTCTACTACCGTCACTTCCGCTTTCACAGAAAGGTTTTCGGATAAATTTTTTATTACGATATAGTCTTTACCGTCCACGCCGCTTACGGTTTTTCCGCCGCCGTTTTGCGAACTGTAATCGTATTCGCCCGTCTCCGAATCAACTACATTTCCGTCGGAATAAACTCTTTCGACGGTTATTCCGGTAAGGTCAATTTTGTCTCCGTCGGCGTATATCCGCTTGTATTCGGAATTCGATTTAATCCTTATCTCCTTTATTCCGTCGACAATAACGTAATAGTACGCCTTGCCGTACGCGGACGTCACCGTGACTTTATAACTGTCCGGTTTCGATTTGTCGTAATCGTCGCAAGTTACTTCATATTCGCTTTCGTTCAAAACTTCGGTTTTCCCGTCCGATTTTACCTTTTCTACAACAAGACCGGTATAAGAAAAAAATTCTTCTCGCGAAAAAGTCTTTTTTTGCGTCGATTCGGCTGATACTCTTATCCCCGTAGTCGTGACTACGTCCCATTTAGCGTACAAAGTAATATTGCCGTTTACGGCGTCGCTTTCGAAGTTCCAACGCTCGGAATAATCGGAAGATAAATACCACCCGCCGAAAACAAACCCTTCCTTTACGGGCGCGGCAGGTCTTTCAATTCTTTCACCGCCGCTTACTTTCACGGAAAGAATTTCGTTCCCGCCGACAGTATCGAACCTTACCACGTACTCGACGGGAGTCGGCGGCGTTTCGTTTTCGTCGGTATCCGGTAAGTTCGGCGTTTCTATATTGCCTTTACATGCGGCAAGACAAAATATAGTCGTACTAATAATAATAAATATAGAAATACTTAATAATATTCTTTTCATAATGGTATTGTATCATAACCCCATTTTGCTGTCAATTCCGTCCTCTTTTTGTGGCGGACAAAACTCGTTCATACATTTATAATCATAAAAAAAGCGTTTTAGGGTTACCGCAGATATAAAAACCGCACCCCAAAACGCCGATAGCGTAATTATAAAGTTTTAATCCGATACGACGTATTCCGGTTCTTTCCCATTTTCTTCCTCTACGTTTTCATCGGGTTTGATTCTTATCAACGACACTATAAAAGGAGCAAACCACCACAGCGTAAACACTATGCCCGTTTCCAGATAGAACCCTTCCATCGTTCCGGCTTTCGCTATGTACGCGTCGTAAAGAGCTTTCGCTTCTTCCGTCATTTCGGTAATATGCGAGCATTGCTCCGCAAGCAAGTTTAGTTCGTTTTGCGTTACGGCAAACTTCCTTATGGTAAGTATGGTAAAGACGAATACCGCCACTTCCACCGCCGCGCAAATTATAACGGGAACGCGATATTTTTTGTTTTCTTTTATCCTTACGCTCGATAAATCGGCAAACACGCACAACGCCGCCACGTAGATACATACCATTGCCGCGGCAATATATTCGTAACTTACGCTGCCGTTTATTCTGTCTATCGCAAAGATAATGAACGCGGACAAAATAAAAGCTACGCTTATTATGCCGAGCCAAAAATGCCCGTCTTTAAGTTTGTTTGCGATAAGACTTTTCGTTTTCATTCTAATTATTGCCGTTCAAAAGTTCCTTCGCCATGACTACGCCCATTACCGACGCCATCATAAGTCCTCTCGTCCAACCGCTACTGTCGCCGAGACAATGCAGATTTTTTACCGACGTGTTGAGGTGTTTATCCATTTTTATGCGGTTGCTGTAGAATTTGATTTCGGGCGCGTACAAAAGGGTTTCGCTTCCCGCAAATCCGGGTACGACTTTGTCGACTTGTTCGATAAATCCGAGTATGCTTATCATGGTTCTGTACGGCAACGCGCTCGTTATGTCCCCCGCTACCGCGTCGGGCAAAGTGGGACGAACGTTACCTTGCGAAAGTTCTTTTTCCCACGTTCTCTTGCCGTTTCTTATATCTCCCAAACGTTGTACGAGAATGTTTCCGTCGGCGAGCATGTTACATAACTGCCCTATGTTCTGCGCGTAGAGTATCGGCTGATTAAACGGTACGCTGAAATGGTGAGAACAGAGTATCGAAAGGTTCGTGTTGTCGGATTTTTTATCTTTATAGCTGTGTCCGTTGACCAAAGCAAGGTCGTTTTCGTAGTTTTCCTGCGCGACGTATCCGCCGGGGTTCTGACAGAAAGTTCTTACCTTGTTCATAAACGGTTTCGGATATCCGATAAGTTTGGATTCGTACAGGGCTTTGTTGACGGTTTCCATGACTTCGTTGCGAAGTTCCACCCTTACGCCTATGTCGACGACGCCCGCCTCGTTCTTTATGTCGTGCTTGCGGCACATATCTTCGAGCCAGTCGGCGCCCTTTCTTCCCGTAGCGACTATCGTCTTGTCGGCAAGGTACTCTTTACCGTTGATTACCGCGCCGGTGCATACGCCGTCTTTTATTATCAAATCTTCCGCGTCGTGATGTACGAGTATTTCCACGCCGTGCTCGAGAAGGTATCTCTGAATAGCGAAATAAAGGTCGTGCGCCTTTTCCGTACCGAGATGGCGGATAGGACAATCAACCAGTTTAAGGTCGGCTTGTATAGCTTTAAGACGGATATTTTTTATATCTTCCGTCGCTTCCAACCCTTCGACGTGCGTGTCCGCGCCGAATTCGAGATAAATTTTATCGGTGTAGTCGATGACTTCCTGCGCCCTCGCCGCCCCTATAAGTTCGGGGAAATCTCCCCCTACTTCGTAGCTTAACGACAGTTTTCCGTCGGAAAACGCTCCCGCTCCCGCAAAACCGCTCGTAATGTGGCAGGTCGGCTTGCAATGTACGCACTTACCCGTCTTCGCCTTCGGACAAGACCTTTTGTCGATAAAGTTCCCCTGCTCCGCAATGAGAATCGATTTATTTGAATTGTTCCTGAGTAATTCCAACGCCGTAAAAATACCGGCAGGACCGGCTCCGATTATAAGTACGTCATATTTCATAAATCCCATACCCTCCAAATTTATTCCTTGAATATTGTAACAAATATAAATTTTTATGTAAAACCTTTTGACCCTAATAATTTTTTCTAAAACTCCCCTTCCCCGAAAACTCAATCAACTCTCCCCGAAAACGCCAACTTTCCCTAAATATTTACTTTACAAAATTATAATTCGGCGTTATACTAATACCGTTGAGCGCAATTGACTCAGCTGGTAGAGTGCCTCCGTCACATGGAGGAAGTCAGGGGTTCGAGTCCCTTATTGCGCACCATAACAAAAACGCCAAGCAAAACGCCTGGCGTTTTTTGTTACGTACCCAATAAGCACCGAACCGTCAAAATCCTTTTTGACGGTTCGTAAAATTGCCGTAGGCAATTCTGACGAGCAACTACCCACTCATTCCCAAACATTTAACTTCGAAACCGTAACGCTCTCCAAACAGGGATAACAGTATATGCGAGTGGTCGCTTATTGCGCTATTATTACACACTTACCGGCGTGATAGCCGCCGCTTGGTCGGCGGAGCAACTTGTTGCGTAGTCCAAACTTGTTATGTCCTGAAAAAAATTATAAAAAACTTAAAATTCGCTATTGACAATCGTTTAATTGTATGTTAGCATAATCGAAGAGGAAACGTAACCGAGAGGTTGCATTAGGAACGGTATACTTTCAATTGTGGTTTGAAGTATACCGTTCCTTCTTTTACGGAAAATTATATTTACTCTAATCGCCTTGTTCTATCTTTATAAAAATTACACGTTGTTTATATGCGACCGTTAAATCGTTATTTCGCTTTTCTTGCCATTCCGACTATTTTGAGTTTAGTGCCTGCCGGGAATTGCGAGAGTTGAATTAAATCGGATTCTCGGTAAGACAGTGGATTGATTTTGTCGTCAACGTCGTTAAGAAATAATCAAAAGGCTTTATATACGTTGCGGAAAGCAAGCGTCAGTCCGACAGTCTTCCGTCTATAGAAATCGTTACGACTTGCCACGGAATAAATTTACCGCTGTCTTGCAACGCTTTTTTTACGGCATTTTCTATGCCGCCGCAACAAGGGACTTCCATTCTTACCACGGTGACGCTTTTGATGTCGTTGTTTTTTATAATCTCTGTTAGTTTTTCGGAATAATCCGTCGCGTCGAGTTTCGGACACCCGATAACGGTGATTTTTCCTTTCATAAATTCTTCGTGAAGGTTTGCGTAAGCGTATGCGGAGCAATCTGCCGCCACAAGCAGTTTCGCGCCGTCGAAATACGGGGCGTTTACGTTGACGAGTTTTATCTGACACGGCCATTGTCCGAGACGCGACGTCGGTTTTTTATAAATTGTCGTATGTTCTTCGCCGTCCTCCGAGACGCGATTTAAGGTCATAGCCTTTTTCCCGGGACACCCCTCGTGACGTCCGAACGATACCCCGCCGCTTCTCATCTTTTCTTGCATTTTTGCTTGTTTGTTTTTCAACACAGCGTCCTCGTCGTACGCCGCCGCTTCTCTTTCCACAAAAGTAATCGCGCCCGTCGGGCAAGCCGGCAAGCAGTCTCCGAATCCGTCGCAATAATCGTCTCGCGTAAGTTTTGCCTTACCGTTTATCATTTCGATTGCGCCTTCGTGACAGGCGTTTGCGCACGCTCCGCAACCGTTGCATTTTTCTTCGTTAATTTGGATTATTTTTCTTTTCATTTTTCGCTCTCCTTGTTTATGACTTCGAACCCTTGTTCTTCAAAGGCTTTCGCGACGATTTCTATCGATATCTTTTTTATGCGTGCGCCTTTGTTAACGGAGGTAATTTTTCCGACGGTCGCTCTTGCCACCGCATTGTCTATCATTCCGAAACCGAGGTTTTTTAGTATTGCTTTCGTTTCCGGAAATTCCATTACCGTTTCGGTAACGGGTTTTGAAAAATCAACTGTTTTTTTCATAGATAAACTCTCCTTTTTTCTTAATTGTACGTTAAAGGCAAAGGAAAGTCGGTTGTAAAAACAACGGAATGATAAAAATTTTTATTTCGTCTAAACGCGACAAAACAAAATTTTGTCAGCAACTTTCGTTGCTTGCGGCTTTGTCAGTGCAATTCCGCCGTTTCTGTTGAAATGTTGTGCTCAAAAACCCTTGCAAGCAAGTTTTCTCGCTTAAATTATAACATCGAAACGTGACAAAACAAGATTTTGTCAGCAACTTTCGTTGCTTGCGGCTTCGCCATAGCGAATCCGTCGTTTCTGTTGAAATGTTGTGCTCAAAAACCCTTGCGAGCAAGTTTTCTCGCTTAAATTATAACATCGAAACGTGACAAAACAAGATTTTGTCAGCAACTTTCGTTGCTTGCGGCTTCGCCATAGCGAATCCGTCGTTTCTGTTGAAATACTGCGC
>Ga0256404_1002995_pt1 | contig 35708 bp, 33 predicted proteins | sample RumenRJG_01DNA_FD_185990 | JGI IMG/M metagenome (GOLD analysis project Ga0256404, IMG submission 185990) | Bovine rumen microbial communities from Lethbridge, Alberta, Canada - RJG_01 | ecosystem: Host-associated > Mammals > Digestive system > Stomach > Rumen | place: Canada: Alberta | collected... | reverse complement strand
GAAGATATTCTGAATATTGTCAGGTATACGTTCGGGATCACGTACCGCAAAGACACCATAGCATGGTCCAGGTATCTGACGCATGTGCAGCTGTTTGCTGAAAGGCTGGTTACCGGGACGCTTCTTCCGGAAGAACCGGATCACATGCTGTATGAACAGCTGCAGCAGACTTGCCGGAAAGAATTCATGTGCGTAGACCGGATCAGAGTCTATGTCGAGGAGAAGTTCCGCCAGAAGCTTTCCAGCCAGGAACAGATGTATCTGGCGATTCATCTTCATCGGATTCTCAGCGATGTGATTGCTTCGGGAGAAGACAATCAGGGATAAATAAAAACGAAGGAAGCGAAAGAGCTTCCTTCGTTTTTGGAAAGAATAAGATTCCGGAAATAATATCCGGAACCTTACTGAATTTTATGCATTCAGTGCATTGCGGATGACAGCATCCGTTTCTTCGTCTCCATCTTTATTGAAGACTGTGAGAACCGGAACCTGATAGGTATCCTTCAGAACATTTGCGGCAAATCCGAAGGTGTCCGGATGACGTTCTTTGTTTCCGGAGACTGCAGCCGCTTTGACATACGGACGATTCTTTTCAACAAATGCTGCAACAATCGCAGGCAACTGTCCGACCCCGTCGGTATAGGTGATCAGGAGAACCGGTTCGTCAACGGTTTCTTCTCCGGTTGTGATCTTCAGTACATGATCAGCATTCAGTCTGTTTACAAGTTTTTCAACATTCCCGGTACGGGAAGCATATACTAATTTCATATGATATAATTCCTTCCTCTGCTTGCATGATATCAGAAATTATCACAATAAAATATAAATATATATCTAAATAATTGCACAATAACGCATGATAATATGCTATCAAGAACAGACAAAAGGCAGAGGGTTTCCCTCTGCCCGGTCCGTTCTATTTCTTTGCCGGGTGATCTCCTGGATCATCTGCGGAGAGCTTGCCTTCATTGAAATGCTTGCGGCAAAGAGCGATATATTCGTCATTGGCGCCAAGCATGACCTGGGCACCTTCTCTGACAATGCCATGCTTGTTGTAGCGGGCGTTGCAGATTGCTTTGCGGCCGCACCAGCACATGGTTTTTACTTCATGAATCTCGTCGCAGATCGTGAGCAGTCTTTCACTGCCCGGGAACAACTTGTTCTGGAAATCTGCGCGCAGACCATAGCACATGACCGGAACGTTCAGGTCGTCTACGATGTGAGCTAGGAAATCAATCTGTTCCGGGGTGGCGAACTGGGCTTCGTCTACAATCACGACATCATAGGTATGCAGCTCTTCCTCGGGCATTCTGCAGATATCTTCCAGGAGGACACAGGGGCGGCTGAGGCCCATTCTGGAACGGATGATGCGTTCACCATCTCTGGTATCTACTCCGCTTTTTGCGATCAGCACTTTCTGACCACGCTCTTCATAATTAAATGCGACCATCAGTGCGTTGGCGGTCTTGGAACTGCCCATTGCACCATAATAGAAGTACAGTTTTGCCATTGTCTCTGATATTTCTCCCGGAACTAGTTTACCTTACTTTAGGGATCTCGGCATAGAAATGTTCCAGAAGGAGAGACGTATCCGATGCCATCTGGTATTTCATATACAAAGGCACAGATTCCTTGATTCTGAACACCAGACGAAGAATAGAGAGAAATTGTCTCTTTCTTGCATGCCACAAATCTTCTATTTTGATGTTCTTCAGAAACCTGGAAAATTATTTCCTCGATCAGAAGTCCGGCATAGCCTTGCTTTGCAGGAATGGTGCTGGGTCAGAAGAGCAGCTGCCAGCTTCTGAAGGCTTCGGGATCAGAATGTACTGCATATCTGGTTTCTGGATCTTCCAGAAGAACAATCCCTGGTTCAGCAAGGGTCATGATGCCATTTCCTTTCAGCATTGCCTGATCGCACTGCCTTCTGATACAGTGAGTGTGCTAGAATACAAAGCAATATTAAAACTGTTTCATCAATGGATCTTCATCTGAGAAAGAGAGGCGGTATGGTATGAATTGCGACAGGAAGGCAATGCTTCAGGAGACGATCCGAATTGCCTGGCCGGCGGTTCTGGAGTCGTTTTTTGTGGCACTCGCCGGAATGATAGATACCATGATGGTTTCATCGCTTGGGACCTACGCAGTTGCGGCAGTAGGCCTGACCATTCAGCCGAAGTTCATCACCCTTGCTGTGTTCTATTCTACGAATGTTGCGGTAAGCGCATTAGTAGCTAGAAGAAGGGGACAGCAGGATCGCAAGAATGCCAATGAGGTACTGCTGACAGCCTTGGCATTCACGATTCTTGCGGCAATTGCACTGTCTGTGATTTCAGTGGCAGCAGCAGATCCCATCATCCGTCTATGCGGGTCTTCAGCAGATACTCATGAACCTGCAATTACTTATTTCCAGGTAATCCAGGGAGGAATGATCTTCAATGTGCTGACGATGGTGATCAATGCCGCCCAGAGAGGCGCAGGAAACACGAGGATTGCCATGACGACGAACGTCGTTTCTTCTCTGGTCAATATCTGTTTTAATTATCTGCTGATCGGAGGCAACTTCGGGTTCCCGGCATGGGGCTTGTTCGGAGCTGCAGTGGCTACGGTGCTTGGCACAGTCGCTTCCTTTTTTCTGGCTCTTCGTTCCTTATTCAGGAAGAACAGCTATGTATCAATTCCTTATCTTCTGAAAGAGAAACTGAAGCCATCAGGAGCAGCCATGAAATCGATCTGGGCCTTGGCTTCCAATCTTCTGATTGAGAATTTTGCGATGAGAGTCGGGTTCATGGCAACTGCTGTCATTGCAGCAAGACTTGGCACAGATGCATTTGCAGTGCATCAGGTCGGCATGAATTATCTGAGTCTGGGGTTCTCATTCGGAGATGGCATGCAGGTTGCTGCTGTAGCTCTGATCGGAAGATCTCTGGGTGAGAAACAGCCGGAGAAAGCAAAGATCTTCGGAGGAATCTGTCAGAAAGTAGGGTTATGTATTTCCATTGTGCTGGCTGCGCTTCTGTTCTTCTTCGGAAAGGAACTGTTCCAGTTGTTCTTCCAGGGACCTGAGCTTCTGGATATGGGAGTGCTGATTGCGAGATTCACCATGGTGATAGTGATCTTCCAGATCTCCCAGGTGATCTATGGAGGGTGTCTGAGAGGAGCGGGAGATGTGAAGTACTGCCTGAGGGTTTCTCTGCTCAGTGTGACGATTATACGAACCGCTGTGACTTGGCTGCTGACGAGCATCATTCCGCTGGGCTTAGCAGGAATCTGGTTCGGTGTGCTTTCTGATCAGCTTTCCAGATATTTGCTGCTGATGAGCAGATTCAGAAAAGGGGATTGGACCAGAATCATGATCTAAGTCCTCATGGTTCGGAAAAATCACTCTTTGCAGGGAAGGTGAATGCCCATCTGTTGACTGGAATGTGATAAATACATTCCGCAAAGACAGGAATGCACCGCATTCACTTGCGGTTCTGGGCGGTATGATTTCTCTGATCCCTGCAATGGTTTTCTGATCTTTCTAGGATGATGGAAGAGAAGCGGTTGCGGTCTCATTTGGTTTAAGTTATGCAGCAATCGTCCTGCTGTTCTGGAAGGGACCGGTATAAATGATTGAAGAAGAATAGTATTTCGGAATCCGGAATCAGACAGAAAAGCGATAAGAAAAGAGGGAATGCTGAAGAACCTATACTGTATAGGGTTTCCAGCATTCCCTCTGCTCTTTGTTTATACGACAATGATATTTCGGGCTCCGGCGTCTTCTGCAATCTTCTTCAGACGCTGGATTTCTTCCTCGCTGGTGATGGAATGGCCAAGGCGTTTCAGGCCTTCTTCACGGACTCCGAAGGGGCGGTACTTGATCAGCTTGTAGCGAATCGAGGGATCGAGGTGTTCTGCAACATTGCGGACCGTATCTTCGTTATGCTCCGGTTCTTCCGGGAGACATACGGTCCGGACTTCATAGAGCTTATGGTGTTCCTGAAGCCAGGCCAGGTTGGCAATGACGTTGTCATTGGGGTAGGAACATAGTTCCATATGCCATTCCGGATTCCATGCTTTGACATCAAGCATGACTGCATCCGTCTGTTCCATGAGCTCCGGCATCTCAGAATAGAGCCAGGCACCATTGGAATCCAGGAAACAGGTTTTATTCATGGCGTGAACCTTCTTGAAGAGTTCCGTCAGGAATTCAGGATAGGTAGTGCATTCTCCTCCGGATACCGTGATGCCTTCGATGAACGGGAGGGTCAGCTGAAGTCTTTCTGCAACATCATCCGGTGTCATCCAGGTGATCTTCGGAGAAGAGAGATGTCTGCAGGTATGGATGCAGGTGTCGCACATGACACAGGCATCCTGGTTCCATACGACTTTATGGTCCTGCATGGACAGTGCTTTCGGAGTCGGAGGGCAGGTGGTGACGCATTCTCCGCAGCTGATGCACATGGTGATGGTTTCCGGATTATGACAGTAAAGACAGCGGAACGGACAGCTCTGAACAAAAATGGAGGTCCGGTTTCCCGGGCCGTCCACATTGGAGAACTCGATGATCCGGTTAACGGGTGCAGTCCTCTTCATGTACGATCCTGCGATCCAGAGCGTCTGCAGTATTGCGTGCTCCCTGACCGAATACAGAGCAGTTGTTCATGGACTGTTCACCGCGGTCCAGCTTTGCAAGCTCGCTCTTCTTGACCAGATAGCCGGTGACTCTGACAACATCATTGTTCTCGAGGTAGCCGGAGAAATATCTCAGGCCGCCGCGGATACTGCCTTCCACGATTTCCACGAGGGCATCTGGAGTATTTGCCCAGGTTTCTTCGAACTTGAAGATATCGCCTGCACCAGTCGGGAAGTATTTCTGGAACTTCGTATTCTCGATGATCTGCTTCGGCATGACTGGTTCTGCGCCGATCGGAATACGAGCACCCGGAGAATCTTCGCGGCCATCAGAATCGATGCCGACCTGGGCATGGAGACGATACCGGTGCCCGAAGGCTGCTGCATACTTGGTTTCATGTCCATTCACGATTTCCGTGAGACGGTCCATGATTCGGATGCCGAGTTCATCGGCTTCCGGATTATTGCCGAAGCCTTTCTTCGGATCTGTGATGCCGAGCAGGTGATTGACTGCTTCAGCGAGACCGACGACACCGAACATGCCGGTGAAGTTGTCCAGGGAGACAAAGCCTTCCTTCACAAGGAAATTGGACTTGAAGAAGTTCGTCTGGTTTACCAGGAAGTCAATGCGGTCGTCCATGTTCTGCAGCATCAGTCCTGCATAGTACGGAAGTACGCGGTTCAGGAAGTCTTCGGTATTCTCTGCTTTCAGAGAGCACTCGTACATGCGCAGACGCGGTAATGTGAATCCTCCGCCGCCTACCTTCAGGCCGTTGTAGCAGGAAGCGATGGCATAGTTGTCACCCCATTCCTTGCGGAACATGCGATCATTGGCAAAAGAAGGCTTTGCAGTCTTCATCATGCACTCAACGGCAAGCTTTACGAATTCTTTCGGAGTGACATCCGGGTCGTATTTGATTGTGAGATTCGGAACGGCCAGCTGCATTTCCTGGGTGAGTTCCAGAACGATTCTTCCGGTCATGGAGTCCTGCGGTCCGAGGTCAGCGTGAACGAAAGAGTCATTCAGAGTACGGTCGATGTTCAGAAGGAACAGTTTCAGCTCTTTCTTTGCCTGTTCATAGCCAGCTGCCTGAACGAATGGTTCCAGCAGATCGTCCCAGTCGCCCAGGTATACCGGGAACGTGGTGACGGATGGAACGTAGTGATACATGATCAGAAGAGAGTTCAGTGCTTCTCCGAGGGTCTTCGGAGCATCCAGCTGCAGGAATTCAGATCCTTTGTTCATCAGGATCGAATAATCCGGGCAGATGTAGCGAGGACGGTATGGGGCTGCGCCTTCTCCGAGGTCGCAGAGAATCCGTTCTTCTTTTGCTTTGAGGTATTCCTTGCTTAAAGGAATGGTATGGTCTGTATTCTCGGCATATCTTGCCAGCGCAATAAGCTGCTGATTGTATGTCAGAGTAGGATCCGCAAGGATCTGAACAATCGGGCTTGCCTGTTCGGTCATGTCTATCTCCTCCATTTTTCCAGGGAAACTATATCATAGTATAACTCAGCGCCCCAGAAATCTGACTGCAGAAAAAAAGAAGAGATTGCACCAGGACAGTCAGCCTATGCTATAGTCACAGCATGAACAGAAATCATACAGTAACAGAGAAAATCTATGCCTCTCTCTTAGGCAAATGCATCGGGGTACGGCTTGGTGCTCCGATTGAAGGAATGGGCGGACCATTGGTCAGAAAGGGATATGCACCAGTCAGAAGCTACCTGCTCGATTACGGGCAGTTTGCGGCTGATGATGATATCAACGGCCCTCTCTTTTTTCCATGGGTTCTGAAGGATCACCCGATAGCAGAAGTGACAGCAGAAGAAATGGGTGACTGGATGCGGAATATCATCTCTGATGGGACAGGTTTCTTCTGGTGGGGAGGAGAAGACATTGCGACCGAGCATCGCGCTTATGCCAATCTGAAGAAAGGAATCAAGGCACCTGCCTCCGGAAGTCGGGAAACCAATGGCATTGTCCTGGCTGAGCAGATCGGTGGCCAGATCTTCAGTGACTGCTGGGGATGGATGAGTCTCGGAAATATTGAGGAAGCTGCGGAACTGGCCAGGAAGATGAGCAGTGTGACGCATGATGGCGATGGGATTCAGGGCGGAATCTTCGTGGCTTCTGCAGTGGCTGCTGCATGGAACAGCAGCTCGATCAGAGAAGTGATTGAAAAAGCTTATTCGATGCTGGATCCGGGCAGTGGCTATGCGGCAATGGTCCGGGAAGTCTCGGAGTTTCATAAGGCTCATCAGAATCCGGAAGACTGCCTGAAGTGGATTGAAGAAACAAAAGGGTATGACCATTACCCTGGGGCCTGCCATATTCTTCCGAATACGGCAATTCTGCTGTATGGGCTGCTATACGGAGATGGAGACTTCAATGGGACGATGCGGCTGATTGCAGAAGCAGGCTGTGATACGGACTGCAATCTTGGCAATGCGGGATCGATTATCGGAATGATGCTTGGGCTGGATGGCATGGATCCATGCTGGATCACGCCATTTGAGGATATGATTCTCTGCAGCAGTTCTCTGGGGAGTCATAACCTGAGCCATCTTTCTGCCGAAGCATCCAGGCTTGCCGATCTGGCATTATCTCTGCATGGAAAACAACCAGAACACGCAGAGAACTTCTCGCTTCCGTATGGAACACTCGGATATTCGTGTGAGAATCCTGCCGTGCTTTGCAGCACGGATCATGGAAGACTGCGCATCACGCTTACGGATCTTCCGGAGAATTCAACGGTCATGGTCCGCACGAAGACTTATATGAGACCTGAGGATGTGTATGACTGCCGCTATCAGCCGCAGTTTACTGCGATTCTGGAGCCAGGCGATCAGGTTCATTATGACCTGGAACGCAATCAGGTTCCGATTCAGGTCATCCCTTATATAAAAGACCGCAATAATAGAATCTTTGCCTCCGACCAGACTTCTGCAGCCTGTGCGCCGATTCTGGAAACCGGACTGCTAATCCGGGCGCTGAAGCCGGTCCGAGGAGACTGTTTCTATGTGAATCATGTCATCGTCTCAAAGCATCCTTCTTATGTGCTGGATTTTGGAATGCTTCAGAATGAAGACCGGGGACCTCAGTTCGGAGGCGGCAGATGGATCACGCTCGAGAATCTGATGCTGACAAGAGGAGAAGCCTTCTATGAACATGGTCTTCTGATGGAAGCGGGCAGTGAAGTGAACTTCAGCAACGACTCTTCCAATGCGTTTTCCCTTACCCTGAAATGGGAAGCAGAACATCCGGATTTTATCTTCTGCACGCACTGGGAAGGGATGCTGAGAAAAGAAGGAGTCCATATCACAGAACATGGTGTTTCTTTGTTCACACAGCACGATGATTCCATTCAGGAAACGGAGCTGATCCAGGCAGAGATTCACTCTGGATACCTCAGAATTTCTGATGGAGAGATCGCAGTTGTTTCCGAAGGAAACGCATTCCGGAAAGAAGTAACTATCAGGACAAAACACGGACCGTTCGGAATCTGGAATCATTCCGGAATTCTGAAGGTGCTTGCATGCGGCATCAATGAGGAGGAAGATCATGCGTAAAGTAATCATCGACTGCGATCCGGGACATGATGATGTGATGGCAATTCTCGAAACCATTGCTCATCCGGAGACCTTTGAACTGCTCGGGATCACAACGGTTTGCGGAAACAACCTCTGCGAGCGTGTGACAGAGAATGCCCTGCACGTGCTCGAATGGATCGGAAGAACAGATATTCCGGTAGCCAGAGGAGCACTGAAGCCGCTGGTCTATGATCCGGAACCGCAGGCAGCTCATGGTTATAACGGTCTTGAAGGATTTGAGTTTCCGGCTGCTTCAATCGCTCCGGTATCGATGAATGCGCCGGAGTGGATTCATGAACAGCTGAATCAGAGCGAGACTCCGGTGACGATCATGGCATTAGCTCCATTGACCAACCTGGCATTGCTGTTAAGAAAGTATCCGGAAGATGCAGAGCGAATTGAAGAGATTGTGATGATGGGCGGATCGGTTCATGGCGGCAATATTCTGAAGTACGCAGAGTTCAATGTGTATGCAGATCCGCATGCATTGAAAGAAGTGTCAGAGAGCAGAATTCCGATCACGATTCTTCCGCTGGAGGCATGTGCAGACTGCACGATCACGGAAGAGGAGATCAGAGGCTGGAAGAGCAGCAGAGGAAAGATCGCACAGATGGCGGGCGCTCTGATGGATTTCTTTGCGGAATACGGCCGTCATCATGATATGCATGCATATACCGTGTTTGACCTTGGCGTTCCATATTTTCTGCTGTATCCAAAACGGTTCACATCATCCATGCATGCAATGGAAATCGTGACCGAGGGAGCAGAAACGAGAGGACAGACGATCTTTGCCGATGGTGATCGGGTGAGAGTGCTGGAACATACGGATCCGCTTGCTTTCCGCGATGAGATACGTACCAGCATTGAACAGCTGGATCAGCAGGAGAAATGATGAAGCGCACAGATATTGAGATGACACAGGTACTGAAAGACTTTCTGAACTTTGATCTCGGACACATGAATGTTTCGAAGTATCCGAACAGACATCCGGATATTGAGTATGCGGAAGGCCTGAAGCTGGATCTGTATTATCCAAAGGGGCAGAAGGAAAAATATCCGCTGGTAATTTCCATCTTTGGCGGAGGCTGGGTTTCCGGCTTCAAGGAAGATAAGTATGCAGAGCTGATGCTGGAGCCTCTGAAGCTTGGCTATGCGGTCGCGATTCCGGATTATACGCTGGCCCTGGATGATGTATGGCCAAGACAGGTGATTGATCTGAAGCAGTGCATCCTGTTTCTGAAGCAGAATGCGGATCTGTATCATCTCGATGCCGGGGATATCACGCTCTGGGGAGAGTCTGCAGGGGGCCATCTGGCACTGCTTGCCGGGATGGCAGATGATGCATATTTCGGAATCGATGGAGATACTGCAGTGCATAAGATCGTTGCCTATTATCCGCTGACGGATCTTGATACCATCGAGGCACAGTCAAAGCTGCTCGGATTGCAGAATGCAAGCTGCGCAGGAGATGATTCGATGGTGGCGATCATGATGGGATCTCATTATAGGAATGAAGCACAGAGAAAGGCTGCTTCTCCGGTAACCTGGATCTCTAAGAAGATGCCGCAGGTGATTCTGGAACATGGGCTGGCAGATCCGCTGCTGCCGTATCTGCAGTCGGTTCAGTTCTTTAATCGGGCTATAGAAACCGGAAATGCAGAGAAAGTATCATTGCATCTGGAAGCAGGAAAAGTACACGCGGATTCATGGTTCTTTGCGTATGAACAGGTGGCTGCGCTCTTTCCGGAAGTGACTGATGAATCATTCCCGGAAGACAATTGATGAAAATGTTCGGGATTGCTGAAAAAAGACTTGAACGGAAGAACTTTTGTTTTACAATGTCTCTGTTTTACAGAACGTCTTTCACATTTAAAAGAGGAGGAAAATATGAAGAAGTTCGCTTTGTTTCTGAGCGCAGCAATGGCTATGTCACTGGCAGGCTGCGGCAGCAGCAGCTCATCCACCGCAGCGGCAACCGCTGCCGCATCTGATTCCGCAGCAACCGCTGCTGCAGAAGGCACTGCATCTGGTGAAGTCACTCGGATTGCGCTGGTTCTGCCGTATATCGGCGACCAGTCCTATTTCGATACTGCTTACAACGGACTTTCTCTTCTGACGGATAAGTACGGAAGTGCAGTCGAGACCAACCTGATCGAGATGGGCACGGATGCAGGAGGATGGGACACCGCATATCGCCAGGCTGCAGATTCGGACTATGACATCATCATTTCCGGAAACTTCGAGTATGAGCCGTATATGCTTGAAGTCGCAAAAGAGTATCCGGATGTCAAGTTCCTGAACTTCGACTATTCAGATGCAGCAGCAAACTCTCTAGACAATGTCTATGCAATTACCTATGCAGCAAACGAAGCTGGCTATGCGGCTGGTGTTGTTGCGGCTACCGTTTCCACTTCCGGCATCGTTGGCTGCATCGGCGGCATGGAAACAGATGGTATCAAGCAGTTCCTTGCTGGCTACATGCAGGGTGCTTATGATGTCAACCCGGATATCAAGGTTGTCAGCAGCTTTGTCGGCGACTTCAAGGACACTGCTAAGGCAAAGGAAATTGCGAGCAACATGCACAGCCAGGGTGCTGATGTGATTTACCACGCAGCTGGCGGCGCAGGCAACGGTCTGTTTGAAGCTGCTGCAGAAGAAGACTTCTGGGCAATCGGTGTTGACTCCGATCAGTACATGGCATTCAAAGACAACCAGCCAGATCTGGCTGCTCATATCCTGACTTCCTCTGAGAAGAAGTGCGATGAAGGTATCCTTTCCGCAGTTACGGAAATGATTGATGGCACTGCTGCTTATGGCACGCAGAAGACCCTCGGCATCAAGGATGGCGGCATCGGCCTTGCAGAAAACGAGAACTACATGGCTAACACGACGGATGAACAGCGGGCTGCAATCCAGGCTCAGATCGACAAGGTTGTCAGCGGTGAAGTCACCGTCAACGATCAGCTGGTCGATAATACTTCTTACGATACCTGGCTTGCAAAAACAGGCCTGAACTGATTGGTTTCTTTCAGGTTTCATAAGGATGCTCCGAAATATATGTTCCGGAGCATCTTTTTCGATAAAGAAAGGGGCGGGCAATGAGTGAAACTGAGATCCTGAAACTGGAGAATATTTCCAAGATCTATCCCAACGGGACGGTTGCCAACCGGAATATCAACATTTCGTTCAACAAGGGTGAGATCCATTCGATCGTAGGTGAGAATGGTGCGGGCAAGAGCACGCTCATGAAGATCATCTTCGGCATCGAGAAACAATCGGAAGGACATATCTTCTACAAAGGAAAAGAAGTGAACTTCCAGTCTTCGATGGAAGCGATCGCGAATGGAATCGGCATGGTGCATCAGCACTTCATGCTGATTCCGAGCTTCACGGTTGCACAGAACATCGTTCTCGGGGCAGAACCGGAAAAGTCCAAGGGTTTCATCGACATGCAGAAGGCCAATGAAGAGACGGAGGCACTTGCGCATGAATATCATTTCGATGAGATCAAGGCGACTGATCTGGTTGCTGATCTGACGGTCAGTGCACGTCAGAAAGTCGAAATCCTGAAGACGCTGTACCGCAAAGCAGAGGTCATCATTCTTGATGAGCCGACGGCAGTGCTGACGCCGCAGGAAACGGTTCAGCTGTTTGATCAGCTGAGAAGCTTCCGCGAACATGGGCACACGATCATCTTCATTTCTCATAAGCTCAATGAGGTCAAGGATATCTCCGACCGCATCACGGTCATCCGCAATGGCGAGACCAAGGGAACTTTCGTCAATGACGACAGCATCACGATTGATAAGCTGACTCAGCTCATCATCGGCAGAAAGCTGGAAAGCTCCTATGATCATCTGCGCAAGGATGCCGGAACCCATGACCGCATCCTCGATGTGCAGCATGTCTCCTGCGTGGAGAATGGGGTAACCAAGGTCAATGACATCAGCTTCTGCGTGCATGCAGGCGAGATTCTCGGGGTTGCCGGAGTTGAAGGTAATGGACAGGAAGAGCTGATTGATGCGATCACCGGCATGGGCGTCAAGGAAGGCGGTACGATTGATCTCTGCGGAAAGCCGATTGATGATCTGAGCATTCATGATAAGCGCCTTGCTGGTCTCTCCTATATTCCGGAGGACCGCATGTCTGACGGGGTTGCGGCTAGTGCAAGCATCCAGGACAATCTGATCTCGACGTATTATGAGAAACCGGAGTATTCCGGGAAGGTGTTCCTGCATGAGAATGCAATACGGGCAACTGCTCAGGAACTGATGAAGCAGTTTGCGATCAAGGCTAAGAATGAGAAGGAAAAGGTCAGCCAGATGTCCGGCGGCAATATTCAGAAAGTCGTCGTGGCAAGAGAATGGAAGACCGCTCCCCGGTGCATGATTGCGGAACAGCCGACCAGAGGAATCGATATCGGATCAGCAGATTATATTCATCATCAGCTGATCGAGATGCGCAATGAAGGCGCAGCAGTGCTGCTGGTCAGTGCAGACCTCAATGAAGTCATGTCGGTCAGCGATTCTCTGATTATCTTATTCGAAGGAGAAATCGTTGCCTATTTCCCTGATCTGCATGGCATCAGCGAGAATGAGCTCGGACTCTATATGCTCGGCACCAGAAAGCAGAGCGAAGAAGAAATACGGAGGGCAGCAGAATGACAGAGACAAAGAAGAAAAATTCCTGGCATCTGACGGATGAAAAGCCTTTTGAGGCACTGCGCATCCTGGCTTCCATTGCCGTAGCACTGATCGTGACGTTTATCGTTCTCTGCTTCGTTTCCGATCAGCCGCTGCATGATTTCGTTCAGCTATTGATTCTGCCGCTGACGAAGGCGAATTACTTCGGCTATGTGCTCGTCAAGGTGATTCCGCTGACATTTGCCGGACTTGCGACGTTGCTGTATTTCCGCATGGGGCTCTTCAATCTCGGCACGGAAGGTGTCTTCTACTTCTCCGGGGTCGTGGCAACCTATTTTGCAACGAATGCTGCATTCACGACCGGGAATGGATTCATCGATTCGCTTGTCCCGATTGTGATGGCGGGCATTGCCGGCGGACTGCTGTCGCTGCTGCCCGGATATCTCAATGCGAAGTTCAAGACCGATGAGATGGTAATCTCGCTCATGCTGAACAACATCCTGTATGGTGTGGGCTTCTGGATCGTGAAAACGTTCCTTGCAATCTCCGGAACGACTGGTACAAGTTCTGCTCCATTCACGTCTTCGGCAAGACTGGAAACCATTATTCCGAAGACCCAGGTCCACAGCGGTCTCATCATCGCCCTTGCCATGGTGGTGTTCGTCTGGGTGCTGCTATATAAAACGAAGCTTGGCTATTCGATCCGGATTTCGGGCATCAATCCGAAGTTTGCCATGTATTCCGGCATGGGTGCCTTCGGCACGTTCATGCTGGTGCATTTCATTGCCGGTGCTATCGGCGGGGTAGGCTCTGCGGTAGAACTGCTTGGCATGTACAAGGCATTCACGTGGAGCACGCTTCCGGGTCTTGGCTTCTCTGGTGCAATGATCACGATGCTTGGCAAGAATGATCCGATCGGAGTTCTGGTCGCATCCTTCGGCATCAGCTATCTCAGGGCAAGTGCTCAGCTGCTTGCCAACAGCACGCCTTATATCGATATCAAGATGATCTCGATTGTCGAAGTCATTCTGACGCTGCTCATCTCCAGCCAGTTCTTCCTGCAGAGATGGCGGTCTAGACAGCTTCTGAAACAGGAAAAGGAGGCAGAGAAACATGCAGACTAGCATCTGGTCTCAGTTATTCAGCGCAAGTTTCCTCTTCATCATCATCCGGGTCGGAACACCGCTGATGTATGCATCTCTATCTTCCTATATTGCTTCGCTTGCCGGCATCCCGAATATCGCGATTGAAGGAATCATGAACTTCGGTGCATTGTTCGGGGTGTACTTCTCGGCGATCACCGGCAGTGCATGGCTCGGTCTGCTCGGTGCAATTGCGATCGGGATCGGATGTGGACTATTGATGGGCTTCTTCACGATGAAGATGAAGGCAGATCCGATCATGATCGGTATTGCCTTGAACCTGTTCTCGGCTGACTTTGCGATCTTCCTGCTGCTGCTATGGACAGGGTCCAAGGGAACGACTGCATCATTGCCTTCAAAGACGCTTCCGTCCGTGAATATCCCGTTCATCGAGAATATTCCGATTCTTGGAGAAATCATCAGCGGTCATTACTTCCTGACGTATATCTGCATCGCCATGATGATTCTGCTCTATATTCTGGTATACAAGACGTCTTTCGGACTTCGCATGCAGGCATGCGGTCTGGATGCGAATGCAGCAGAATCTGTAGGCATCAAGGTTCCGAAGGTCCGTATGATCGCAGTGATCATTTCCGGAATTCTTGCGGCAATGGGAGGTGCTTATCTTTCCATGGGCTATCTCTCGATCTACTCCAGCAACATGACTGCTTCCAGAGGCTGGATCGGTGTTGCGGCTGCTGCAGTCGGAGGCAGAGATCTGCCGAAAGTCATGTGGGCGACGCTGCTGTTCTCGGTTGCCAGCGGTCTGGTCAATCTGCTCCTCCTGGAAAACCTGCCATCAGAACTGATCAATACGATTCCGTATCTGAGCGTTCTGATCGGATTAGTCATCATGAGCATTCGTTCCGCTGCGAAGCTGCGTGCTTCCAGAGAGAAGAAGGCTGCCTGATTTCATTCATATTCCATTGGTCCCTGCAGAAAGGACAGCATGATGAGGTGCTGGTCCTATTGCGGGGACTTTTTCTTCGGGTTTTCGGCGCATCCCTAGAGAGAGTTTCCGGAGGGGATGGGAAGAGATCCTTGCAAGCTGGAAATAGCAGTGCAGAATCTGGTGAATCCCTGCAGTCCTTTGGAGCTGCCTGCATCAAAGATCCGAACGTGAATGATCAGAAACGTTCTCCTGCTGAGATGAGCCCTTCCATTATCCTAGGAGGTAAGAAGCCGCGGGCGAGCGGCAGAACTAGCGCGGGGACAATTCAGCGATCCATGGATCAGGCATGTCTGCGATGAGATCCTGGTACAGATTGTACCAGCTGATGCATTCTTCGATAACCTGGGAATCTCCAGAGATCACATGATCCAGTTTCTTCAGAGCATAATCTGCGTCATGGACCATCCGGAATTCAGCCGGAAAAGAGAGTGCTTCTGCACCTGCCGCAAGGTGCTCCCTGAGTCTGCCGCTGTTGGAAACGGGTTCATCAATCCAGAACACTGCAGAAGCGGCCTGCTCTTTCTTCAGCTTATTCAGGATCCGGGCAATTGCTTCATCTGTTGCAGAAATGATGGAATAGGTTCCGGAAAGACCGGAAAGGTCGCGGATACATCCATCCATGCAGCGAAGGAGAATGCTGTGAGAAAGGGCAGTTTCCATGATCACGACTGCATTGAACGCATCGATGTTTACTGTGCAGCCAGGGTCGAGATGGTCCAGCTGCTTCTGCTGTCTGAGCTTCAGCCGATAGGGGCATGCGGTCATGCGGGCAAGCGCATTGCGCTGACGTTCTGCCAGCAGCCGATGATTGGAAGTATAAGTAACTGCCGATTTCAGCGGATAACCTCGCTCCAGAAGAAAAGCAGTCTCGTAAGCACAAAGAGAGATCTTTCTGAGTTCTTCTTCTGAAAACAGCTTCTCATCTTCCGGGCTGAAGCCTCTGCGCACATTCTTCATACGTTCATTATGAACCAATTCTGAAATCCGGAATCAAGAAAGCAGTCTGCCTGAAAGATTATGAGCCAGCAGCTGAAGTGGCACATATGCCGCCTTGGAAATACGCCTGCAATCATTGCTATGAAAAAAAGGAAGTCCAGGCTGGACATCATCCAGCTAGACTCCCTTGATGAGATTATTCCTGAATGCCTAGATATGCATTCAGAAGACCGAACGTATTCTTTACTGCATCGATATGAGAACGCTCATAATTGTGCGACGCATATACGCCAGGACCGATCAGCGCATGACGGACATCATAGCCTGCCCTCAATGCTGCTTCGACATCTGACCCGTAATGAGGGTAGATATCCAGGGCATACTGCAGATGATGTTTCTTAGCAAGCAGAGCTAATTCGCTCGTCAGCTCATAGTTGTATGGACCGCCGCTGTCCTTCACACAGATTGATACCATCCTCTCTGTGCAGTTGAGGTCTGCGCCGACGCAGCCCATATCGACAGAAATCATGTCTTCCGTATCTTCCGGAACCACGCAGCCGCCATGTCCGACTTCTTCATAGACCGTAAACAGCAGCGTGACCTTCCGCTTCAGGACAATCTTCTTCTCAGCTATTTCTTCTGCAAGACCCAGCAGGATCGCGGAAGAAAGCTTGTCATCCAGAAACCTGCTCTTGATCAGACCGGAAGGCGTAATGACGGTCTTGGGATCCATGGCAATGATATCGCCAGTCTGGATGCCTAGTGCTTCTGTACCAGCCTTGTCATGGACATTTTCATCCAGAAGAATCTCCATGTTCTCTTCCTTGATCTCAACAGGCATATCTGCTACATGCGCAGATGGCTCGGTATTCAGAACCATGCCCGAATAGCTTCTGCCATCTCTCGTGAAGACGGTGCAGTTTTCTCCATCCGCGGTTCTCCACTGATGGCCGCCGAGGGTTGTCGGCCGCAGCCTGCCGTTCGTCTTGATGGACCGTACCATCGCGCCGAGCGTATCCACATGAGCTGCCAATACCAGGGGATTTCCGTCACCGCCAAGCGTGACGGAAACGTTCCCCTTGCGGGATCGCTCGGGCTGATACCCAAGCTCTGAAAGGTGTGAGAGAAGATAGTCAGTGACCTGATGCGTATAGCCGGTAGGACTGGCAATGGAAGTGAGGTGAATCAGCTGATCAGAAATGTATGAATAGATCTGTTCCATAGAATGCTCCTTGCAGGAATCAGCATACAGATGAAATCCGATTCTGTCTTCCTGCATGCATGGATTATCCCATGACAACTTCTACTTCAGCTTCTTTCGCTGTGCTGATCGGAAGCACATGGCCTTCGATCTCTTTTCCGTCCATGGTGATTGAGGCGATGCCTTTCTGGACATTGTCCGGATTTGCAACATGGATATGATAAGTGGTTCCGCGGTATTTTCTCGTTACAGTGAAGTCGCCGAATCCTTCCGGCACGCAAGGATTGATGGACAGACCGTACAAGGTCGGATAGACACCAAGAATATACTGGGAGATATCAGCAAAGGTCCATGCGGCGGTTCCTGTGAGCCAGGAGTTCTTTCCCTGGCCGAAGAACTTTGCGTCTTTCCCTGCTACCATCTGGCAGTAGACATATGGTTCTGCTGCGTGGATTTCAGAGATTTCCTCGGTATAGGCAGGACATGTTCTGCGGTAGATCTCGAAGGCCCGGTTGCCGTCTCCGATTGCGGTTTCTGCAATCGAAACCCATGGGTTGTTATGGCAGAAGATACCGCCATTCTCTTTGTATCCAGGCGGGTAGGAGCTGATTTCGCCGAGTTCGAGGTGATAGACCGTATAGGCAGGCTGCAGGATCATGATGCCGTACTTGGTATCAAGCTTTTCCTGAACCGACTTCAGGGCTTTCGCGGCAAGGCCTTCTTTGATGCCGACGCCTGCCAGCACGCAGAATCCCTGCGGTTCAATGAAGATCTGTCCTTCTTCACATTCATGAGAACCGACTTTATTGCCCTCAGCATCATAGGCTCTTAAGAACCATTCGCCATCCCAGCCATAATCCAGGATTGCCTGGTACATGACAGATACTTCTTTTTCGGCCCTCCTGGCTTCTTTCAAATCCCCTAAGAGATGGGCGAGGTCTGCATATTCTTTTCCGTATTTGACAAACATGCCGGCAATGAAGACAGATTCAGCAACTGGTCCTTCCGAAGGACCGTAGGTCTGGAAAGACTCACCCGGATGCTTGCTGAAGCAGTTGAGGTTCAGACAGTCATTCCAGTCTGCACGGCCGATCTGCGGGAGACCATGCGGCCCTTTATGAGCAACCGTGAAATCAAAGGATCTCTTCAGGTGTTCCATGAGCGGCTGTGCCTTGGAGACATCGTTATCAAACGGAACGGATTCTTTCAGAATCGAGACATCTCCGGTTTCTCTGACATAGGCGCTTGTTCCGGCGATGAGCCAGAGCGGATCGTCATTGAAGCCGCTGCCGATATCCGAATTGCCTTTCTTGGTCAGAGGCTGATACTGGTGATAAGCAGAACCATTCTCAAACTGGGTGGAGGCGATATCGATGATCCGCTGTCTTGCCCGATCAGGAATCAGGTGCACAAAGCCGAGCAGGTCCTGGTTGGAATCACGGAAGCCCATGCCTCTGCCGATGCCGGATTCATAGTAAGAAGCCGAGCGGGACATGTTGAATGTGACCATGCACTGGTACTGATTCCAGATGTTCACCATGCGGTTCACTTTGTCGTTCTTTGTTTCGGCATGGTAGACCGAAAGCAGATCAGTCCAGTAGTCTTTCAGTTCCCGGAAGGCGTTCTGTACCTGCTCATCATTCTTGTAGCGATCAATCATTGTCCAGGCACGTGTCTTGTTGATGACGCCCTTGGATTCCCATTTCTCGTCTTCCGGATTCTCGATATAACCGAGCACGAAGACAAAGGTTCTGGTTTCTCCTGGTTTCAGATCGAGGCTGATCTGATGTGCAGCAATCGGCGACCAGCCTGAAGCGATGCTGTTATGGCACTTTCCTTCGATGACCGCCTGAGGCTGATCGGCTCCGTTATAGAAACCGAGGAACTGATCTCTGGCAGTGTCGAAGCCGTCGACTTTCGTGTTGACGGAATAGAAGGCAAAGTGATTGCGGCGTTCGCGGTATTCCGTCTTGTGGAAAATCGTCGAATCGACGACTTCGACTTCGCCGGTGCTGAGATTGCGCTGGAAGTTCCGTTCGTCATCATCTGCATTCCAGAGGCACCATTCCACATAGGAATACAGCTGCAGGTGCTTATCCTCGTCAGCTTCATTGGTGATGGTGACGTGCTGGATCTCGCAGGCATCGTTCATCGGAACGAAGCTGAGTACGGACGCCTTGACTTGATTCAGACTTCCGGTGAACCGGCTGTATCCGAGGCCATGACGGCATTCATAGAAATCCAGGTCGGTCCGCATCGGCTGCCATCCGGGATTCCAGATCGTGCTGCCATCGCGGATATACAGGTAATGGCCGTTATTGTCATAGGGAACATTATTGTAGCGATAGCGAGTGATGCGAAGCAGTTTCGCATCTTTATAGAATGAGTAGCCGCCGCAGGTATTGGAGATCAGACTGAAGAAGTCCTTATTGCCAAGGTAATTGATCCAGGGCAGCGGGGTCTTCGGAGTCGTGATCACATACTCACGGTTCTCATCATCAAAATAACCGTATTTGATATGCGTGTCCTCCGTTTTCCTGGCGTTTGTCGAAACATCAGGGAATTCCCTGCAGAACAGGACACAAAGCAGATAATACATCAATGATTGTAGAGAGAATAATTCAGAAAACAAGATGGCGAAATTTAACGTAATTTTTATGAAAACAATGAAAACGCGCGATATGATGCGAATTGAAACGTTTACGATAATCGAAAAAATATTTGATGTCAATAGAATTTTTTAAAAAAGTTGGAAAAAATCATTGCAAATCAGAATGATAGGGGTTACATTGACAGTGTCGAAACAAAAAGCGTTGAAAAATAAAGCAATCGGAAACTCGAAATGCTGAAATTTCAACACTATTGCAGAGCAAGGAGTGATTCGTGAGGGTTATCATGGCGGTACTGGCACCGCCTGATATAAACACAAGGCTATAAAGGGAGGAAGAACCAAGAATGAAAAAGGTAGTCAGTGTTTTACTCTCCGCAACGATGGCAGCAAGTCTCGCAGCTTGCGGCGGATCGTCTGACGGAGCAGCAGCTGCAGCAACATCCGCAGCTGCAGCAGCAACTTCTGCAGCAGCGGCTGAAACCGCAGCGGCAGCGTCCGATGAGGGCAAGGTTCTCAACATTCAGTGCTGGAATACAGAATTTGCTTCCAGACTCGCAGATCATTATCCTGGCTTCGTCGCAAATGACAAGGATGATGTGACCAAGGGCGGCAAGATCGGTGATGTGACCGTAAACTTCATCATCACTCCGTCTGATGACAATGCTTATCAGAATAATCTGGACTCGATCCTTCCTGGTAACGCAGATGCTTCCGCAGATGACAAGGTTGATATCTTCCTGATGGAAGCTGACTATGCGCTGAAGTATGTCAACAGCGATGTCACGATGCCGCTGAGCGATCTGGGAATCAGTGATTCCGATCTCTCTGATCAGTTCCAGTACACCAAGGATATCGTCACGGATTCCACGGGTGCTCTGAAGGGTGCTTCCTGGCAGGCTTGCTCTGCTGGTCTGATTTATAACCGTGAAGCAGCTAAGGAAATCCTCGGAACAGATGATCCGGAAGAAGTCCAGAAGGCTGTCAGCAGCTGGGATGCATACAAGGAAACTGCTGCCAAGGCTAAGGACGCTGGCTATGTAATGTGCTCTGTCAACGATACGTACCGTGTATATTCCAACAATGTATCCGAGAAGTGGGTCAGCGATGATAATCAGGTTCAGGTCGATGACAACATCAAGGCCTGGGTTGATGATTCCAAGGAACTGGCTGATGCGGGAGAAGAGAATACCTACGATCTCTGGGGCGATGACTGGGCAAAAGGCAAGTACGCTTCCGGTAAGATCTTCTGCTACTTCGGACCGGCATGGTTCTTCAACTTCTGCCTGGCTCAGGATGATGCAGAGTCCATCGCTGCCAAGGGCGGCTGGGGCTATGTCGTTGGTCCGCAGTCCTTCTACTGGGGCGGCACCTGGATCGCAGCAGCTACTGGAACCGATAACCCGACGCTCGTCAAGGATGTCATTCTGACGATGACCACCGACAAGGATGTTCTGAAGGAAATCGCTCAGAAGGATTCTGACTGTGTCAACTCCAAGTCTGTTCTGACGGAACTTGCTGGTTCGGATGAAGGCAACCTCGCACTGCTCGGCGGACAGAACCCGTATCAGATGCTTGAAGAAGGCGCTGAGAAGGTCGATATGAGCAACATCTCCGATTATGATCAGGGCTGCACTGAAGAGTTCCAGACGGCTATGAAGGGCTACTTCGATGGCAACTATAAGACCTATGAAGATGCACTTGCAGCATTCGCTACTGCAATCAGCGAGAAGTATCCGGATCTCAAGACGGACAATCTGAAGTAATTGACGAATCATGAATCAGAGCCTGCCCTGGCGGACGGGCTCTGATTTCTTAAAGCCAGACTGAATCTCTGATTCGATCTGACTTTAAGAAGCATTCGAAGTGAGGGGAATAAGACTATGGAAAAGACCATTGCGAAAAAGAAGAAGGATGTCAATCGCTGGGGATACATCTTCCTGATTCCGTTTGCGGTGACTTATGTGGTATTTCAGCTGATTCCGTTAGTCACTACCATCTATAACAGTTTCTTTGAGAACTATCGGTCTGGTCTGAAGCAGATCGGTCCGAATTTCATCGGATTTGCTAACTATCAGACTCTGTTTGCCAATCAGGATCTGCTGAAGTATTCGGGCAATACGATGATCATGTGGATCGGCGGCTTCATTCCGCAGATCTTCTTCTCGCTGTTATTAGCAGCGTGGTTCACGGATCCGTCTTTGAAGCTCAAGGCACAGAGATTCTTCAAGACGGTTATCTACCTGCCGAATCTGATCATGGCATCCGCATTCTCCATGCTGTTCTTCACGCTGTTTGCAGATACCGGACCGATCAACAGTCTTCTGGTCCAGGCTGGAATTCTGAGCGAGCCCTTCTCGTTTATGAACAGTGTTGGTGCAGTCCGAACGCTGGTTGCCTTCATGAACTTCGTCATGTGGTTCGGCAATACGACGATTCTGCTGATGGCGGGCATGATGGGCATTGATCAGTCGCTGTTTGAGGCGGCTGAGATCGATGGTGCAACGGCCAATCAGATCTTCTGGAAGATCACGCTTCCGATTCTGAGACCGATTCTGGTCTATGTGCTGATCACTTCATTGATCGGCGGCCTGCAGATGTTCGATGTGCCGCAGATCCTGACCAATGGCAGCGGCGATCCGGCAAGAACATCGATGACGCTGATCATGTATCTGAACAAGCATCTTTACAGCAAGAACTATGGCATGGCTGGCGCGCTGTCGGTGATCCTGTTCATCATTACCGGTATTCTGAGTCTCATTGTCTATAAGATTTCGTATGCAGACAATGTGAAGAAGGCCAGATAAGGAGGCATGAATATGACTGACAATAGCAAGCCTGAAAAGAATTCCGTTCATGGCAGAAGAGCCGTTGCATATATCGTGCTGATCCTGCTGTCGTTTCTCTGCCTGGTCTGGTTCTATATCCTGTTCATCAACGCAACCCGCAGCAACTCCGAATTAAGCCGCGGCTTCTCGGCAGTGCCGAGTTCCCATCTGTTCGAGAACTGGTACAACCTGATGCACAGCACTCAGCCGGTATGGTCCGGCATGCGCAATTCCGTGATCATCGCAGGCTGCAGTGCATTGCTGTGTACTTATTTCTCGACGATGACTGCGTATGCGATTCATGCATATAACTTCAAAGGCAAGAAAGCGATCTTCACGTTCATCCTCGCGATCATGACGATTCCGACACAGGTCACGGCATTGGGATTCATCAATCTTGTCAATAAGATGGGCTTGATGGATAACTTCGTTCCGCTGATCATTCCGAGCATTGCGGCTCCGGCAGTATTCTTCTACCTGAAGCAGTATATGGATTCGAACCTGTCGCTTTCTCTGATTGAGGCGGCAAGAATCGATGGAGCCAGCGAATTCATGACGTTCAACCGCATCGTGCTTCCGTTAATGAAGCCGGCCATTGCGGTCCAGGCAATCTTCACGTTTGTTTCTTCCTGGAACAATTACTTCACGCCGGCACTGATCCTGCATAAGGATACGATGAAGACCCTGCCGATTCTGATTGCTCAGCTGCGCTCTGCAGACTTCCTGAAGTTCGATATGGGCCAGGTGTACATGATGATCTCGTTCTCGATCTTCCCGGTTATCCTTGTTTATCTGTTTCTGTCCAAGAACATTGTCGGCGGCGTGGCTGCCGGCGGTGTCAAGGAATAGTATTATTTCCTCCTATTGAAAGAAGACTGTGCGCTGTCGCAGTCTTTTTTCTTTCCGTTGAAATGGAAGGAAACCATGTTAGAATGAATCCGGCGCAATGAAGGAGAAGGCCTGATTTCAATTGGTTCTGAAGCAGAGAGCTTCCGTCTGGTGAAAGGAAGACAGGACAGAGATCAGGGAAAGAACTCCGGAGCATACCGCAGACCGGCGTTATGGCACAATGAGGCATCATGATCCGCATGATGCGAAGCAGGGTGGTACCACGAATGACTCTCGTCCCTGATGATGAGAGTCTTTTATACATGGAGGGATTGGATATGTCTGAAGAAATGACAAAAGAAGAAAAGGCCAGACTCAAGGAAGAGCGCCGCAAGGCATTTGAAGCTGCTCATCCGGAACTTGCTGCAAAACGCAAGGAGGCAGAAGAAAAGAAGAGCAAAGTCAAAGATAAGATTGCAAAGCTGGCGGAGAATGCTGAAGAGCTTTCGCTGACCGACCAGGAGGCTTCCAGAAGAGAGAAGATGGAAGAACTGCGGAAGATGGGCATTGATCCGTTCGGACATGCTTACAAGCGTACGCATGAGTCTTCTGAAATCTTTGCTCAGTATGGCGGCATGACTGCCGAAGAGCTGAATGAGAAGAATGCCGAAGTATCCATTGCCGGGCGCATCATGTCCAAGCGCCGCATGGGCAAGCTCGGATTCATGCATCTGCTGGACCGCGATGGCAGGATTCAGGCAGTCGTGAATGAACGCATTGTCGGAGAAGATATCTATAATCTGTTCAAGATGGCTGATCTCGGCGATATCATCGGCGTCAAGGGCAGAGTCATCAAAACGCAGACCGGCGAGCTTTCCATCGAGGTGCATGAGTATACCCATCTCAGCAAGGCATTGCGCCCGCTGCCGGAGAAGTATCATGGACTGACCGACAAGGAAGAGCGCTATCGCAGAAGATATCTGGATCTGATCATGAATGATGACAGCCGCAGGATCGCGATTCTGCGCCCGCGGATCATTTCGGCGATCCGTCACTATATGGACAGCCAGGGATATATTGAGGTTGAAACCCCGATTCTGCAGCCGATTCTCGGGGGAGCAAATGCAAAGCCGTTCATCACGCATCATAATGCGCTGGACAAGGATTTCTATCTGCGCATTGCCACGGAGCTCCCATTGAAGCGTCTGATTGTCGGCGATCTCGAGAAGGTCTATGAAATCGGCCGGGTATTCCGGAATGAGGGTATGGATCTGAAGCATAATCCGGAATTCACGACGATGGAAGCGTATTGTGCTTATTCCGATCTTTCCGGAATGATGGAACTCAATGAGAATCTCTATGAATCTGTCGCCATGGAAGTGTTCGGAAAGACAGACTTTGAATTCATGGGTCAGCAGATTTCTCTGAAGGCTCCGTTCAAGAGATGGAACATGGTAGATGCTGTCAAGGAAGTGACTGGCGTTGATTTCTGGCAGCCGATGAGTGTCGAAGATGCACTGAAGCTTGCCAAGGAACATAACGTGGAAGTGGAACCTCATCAGCGTACCGTCGGCAATATCATCAGCCTGTTCTTCGATCAGTTCTGCGAAGACAAGATCGTTCAGCCGACCTTCATCTGGGGGCATCCGATCGAGATTTCTCCGCTGGCGAAGAAGAATCCTGATGATCCTCGCTTTACCCAGCGCTTTGAACTGGAGATCTGCGGCATTGAAATGGATAATGCCTTCACAGAGCTCAATGATCCGATTGACCAGAAGAAGCGGTTCGAAGCACAGCTCGAAGCGAAGAAGCTTGGAGATGAAGAAGCTTCTGAGATGGATGAAGACTATGTCGAAGCACTGGAATATGGTCTGCCTCCGACTGGCGGCATCGGGTTCGGCATTGATCGATTCGTGATGCTGCTGACAGGATGCGATTCAATCAGAGATGTTCTTCTGTTCCCGACGATGAAGCCAAGAGAAGGAGACAGCAGACCATCTGAAGAAAAGACTGAGCCAGAGGAGTCTCAGGATCAGAGCTTCTTTGCCCCGAATGATAAGATTGATTTTACCGGGGTGAAGATTGAACCGCTGTTTGCAGATCAGGTGGATTTCGATACGTTCAGCAAGTCTGATTTCCGGGCAGTGAAAGTCAAGGAATGCTCAGCAGTTCCTAAGTCCAAGAAGCTCTTGAAGTTCGTCCTGGATGACGGTACGGGCACGGATCGCGTGATTTTAAGCGGGATTCACGCGTATTATGAGCCGGAAGAGCTGGTCGGCAAGACCCTGATCGCAATTGTGAACCTGCCGCCGAGGTCCATGATGGGCATCGATTCCTGCGGCATGCTTCTGAGCGCAGTGAATGATCGCAATGGAGAAGAAGAACTGCATCTTCTGATGGTGGATAACCACATCCCAGCTGGTGCAAAGCTGTACTAAAAAGATCTTGATTTGTGTAGTGCGTGGCATTTTCCTAGAATAGATTCTAGGAAGGTGCCTCTTTTTGACTTTGCGTGGCTGGGTTCACGGTAAGGAATATGGCAGATCCTTACCCCTGGCTCATACGTCTATTGCAGCGATGAATAGCTAGCTGCCGCCAAGAGTTTGCGCGTGTCAAGGTTTTTAAAGTTGGTTAGGGGTACCGCATTCAGCCAGGACTGGTGCAAAGTTCAGATAAATGATCAAGCAGAAAATCAGGACGTACCTGGTTTCATTTATCGTTATACAGAGCGAGTTAGAACAGTCTGATCATGTGAAAGTCATGTTTCACTCCCGGATTGCTGAAAAGTGAGTTCCAGTACGATTATTGTCCTCAGGATGAGGCTTAAGACTATCGTAAAGATATGTTGGCACCTAACACTTTTTACTCTTCAGAATCAATCTGAGAAAAGGATACTTCTTTATTCTTGCCGAAAAAACCTTGACAGATAGAACTATGCGCATTAATGTATCAGTACCAGATACAAATACATCATAAGAAATGAGGAAAGAATGAACACAGAAATTATTAGAAATAGAAAGAGCGTACGGACATATAAAGAACAGCGAATTCCGGAAGAGACTCTGAATCGGGTGAGAGATTATCTGGAGCATGACACAGGATTGTTTAATGTCCCAGTTGCCTTTTTCGTTCTCAATGCACGAGAAACTAGGGTCAGCAGTCCTGTGATTCTTGGCGCGGATACCTATGTAGCTGGAAAATACAAGAAGCAGAAGAATGCTGAAATTTCATTCGGGTATGCTTTTGAAAAGTTTATCCTTTATGCTACTTCGCTTGGACTTGGGACAGTATGGCTGGCAGCGACGATTGACCGTAAAGCATTCGAAAAGGCTGTTCAGTTAAAGGAAGATGAGGTGATGCCGGCAGTCACCCCAATAGGATATGCGGCTGAAAAACATTCCATACGAGAGAGTATGATGCGAAAAGGAATGAAATCGGACAGCCGGATTCCATTTGAAGAATTGTTTTTCCATGACAATTTTCAGAATCCCTTGAATGAGAACGATGCAGGTATATGGAAACTGCCACTTGAAATGGTTCGTCTCGCTCCTTCCGCTACGAACAAGCAGCCATGGAGAGTTGCTGCAGAAAAGGATCAGGTCCATTTTTATGAAAGGAAGACGAAGGGGTATGCCAAAGAAGCTACTGGTGATATTCAGAAGGTAGATCTGGGAATTGCACTCTGCCATTTTGAAATCGCTGCTGAAGAAAGTGGATTGAAGGGCAGATTTATCCAGTCGGATCCCGGTATCATGACAGCAGAAGACACAGAGTATATTGCGACATATAGACTGGAGGGATAATTGTGGATACTAAATTTTCTTCGGCTATCCATACGCTGATTCTGATTTCTGAATCAGAGACGCCAATGAATTCCGATCAGATTGCGGAAAGCGTCGGTACAAACGCAAGCTATATTCGGAAACTCACTACGAGGCTAAGTAAAGCCGGAATGATCGAGGGGCGTCGAGGGGTCAGCGGTTTCCGGCTTGGCATGAAGCCGGAAGATATTTCTTTGCTTGATATCTATAAGGCCGTCATGGAGACAGATAGCCTGCACCTGTTTGATCTCCATCAGAACCCGAATGATGCTTGTATTGTCGGTCATAATATCCGGCCGGTTCTCGGTGGTATGTTTCGGGATATGGAGAAAAGTGTGGAAAAAAGATTACAGGGTATGACGCTCGCAGACTGTATTGACAACATGCAGGAATATATCAGAAAGAATAACAAGGAGGCCATTCATTGAAAGCAGCAATTTTAACTCATTATGACAAAAAAGGCACAGATCTGGAAATTCAGGACATTCCAGTGCCTGTCCCGGAGGATGACGAAATTCTTGTACGCATTATGGCGGCAGCCGTAAATCCGCTGGACAATATGATTATCCATGGGGAAGTAAAACTGATCGTGCCATATAAGGTGCCCCTCATTATGGGAAATGTATTTTCCGGGATTGTAGAAAAAGCCGGAAAGAAAGCAACACGTATCAAAGCCGGCGATCGGGTTTATGGACGTATGCCACTTAAGAAAATCGGAGCATTCGCGGAATATGCCGCAGTGAAAGAATCTGCTCTGGCTCATATTCCTGATTATCTGTCCTTTGAGGAGGCGGCAGCAGTTCCGCTTACTGCTCTTACAGCAATGCAGGCCTTCGAGATCATGCAGGTAAAACCGGGAGAATCCGTGTTCATTTCCGGAGGAACAGGAAGTCTTGGCGCGATGGCGATCCCGGTAGCCAGGAGCCTCGGACTGCATGTTTATACAAATGGCAGCGCTGAAAATGAAGAACGTGTACGAAAGCTTGGTGCCGAGAAATTCATCGATTATAAAAAAGAAAACTACGCCGAGGTATTATCCGATGTCGACCATGTTCTTGATACGCTTGGCGATCGTGCGCTTCCTGACGAATTCAAAGTATTGAAACAAGGCGGCAGCCTGGTATCTCTAAGAGGGCTGCCAAATGGAAGGTTCGCAAAAAGAAGCGGGATGTCGCTTGCTAAGAGAATCCTTTTTCAGGCTGCCGGGAGGAAATATGACAAAATGGCGGCGGCAAAGAACCAGACCTATGATTTCCTCTTTGTACATGAGGATGGGAATCAGCTGGAGAAGATAGCTAGCTTGTTTGACAAGGATCATCCGCTGGAAACTTCTATTGATACCGTATTCAGTTTGGATCAGGTAAATGATGCATTGGCTAAGGTAAGGCGCGGCGGTTCTAAAGGAAAAACAATCATTAAAGTTCATGAATCTCGGAGCACTAATGGATAAAAATGCGGAATCCGCAAAATGATATTGATTCTTCTGAATCACTGAAAACAGTCTCAATGCACTTCCTGTTCAGAACCAATTTGACAAGGAAGTGCATTTTGTGTTCTTGCCTGGTTTCTCCTGTTCTGCTTTAAACAGAATGAGGCATCAGCGGACGATCAGGACCTGCTATGACAGAGGGATGGCGATCGGCAGGGCTTCAGCTGCAAGAATCTTTTACGGAAACCGGGGCAGATCATCTTGCTCCTATCAGGGTCCTTCCAGGAAGAACTAGGGTTCTGAACTGGCATCTTTCTTGACAATGAAACTGCGGGTGCTAAACTCTTTTCGAACAATGTTCGAAAAGGAGGAGAAATGCCTGTACATTTTGCGTCTAGAGAAGAAATCCTGAAGCATTGCCGCGAAATTGTTCAGCATAAAGGGCTGTCTGCGCTGAATATGCGGACGGTTGCTGAAGCGTGCGGAATGGGACTAGGTTCACTTTACTATTATTTTCCGTCGAAGAACGCATTGGTCATTGCGACGATTGAGAGCGTATGGTCAGATCTGTTCCGTCTGGAGGATTCTCAGCTTGAGGAATCTTCATTCCCTGAATATGTGCACAGATGCTTTGGACGTCTGCATCAGGGGATTCAGACATATCCGAATTTCTTCACGATTCATTCGGTGAGTGTTTCGGAAGATGGGCGCAGCGAAGCGAGAGAGACGATGATGCGCTATCTGGATCGGATTCTGTCTTCCTTCCGGACTGTTCTGATTCATGATCCGCTGGTTCGTCCAGATGCGTTTGATGAGTCATTTACGAAAGATGGTTTTCTGAATTATGTTCTGGAAAGCATGATTGAGCTTCTTTTACGGGGACATGATGACTGCGATGTGCTGATAGAGATGATCAGCCGGACGCTGTATGAGCCTGAAAAGAAGATGGAAAGAGGGAAATAGAGATGAGAGCGGTATTTGAATCTGCATTTGATGTGGTTTATCTGGTTCTGGTTGTGACGCTGGGGATCCTGATGCTGAGAAAGGCGGATGGAAGAAAGCAGTATACCTTGTTCGGAATCATGGCGGTGGTGCTTGGCGCAGGGGATGCATTTCATCTGATTCCGCGCATGATTGCTCTCTGCACGGATGGGTTTGAGGCACATGCAGTGGCACTTGGAATTGGGAAACAGATTACTTCGATCACGATGACGGTATTCTATGTGCTGCTGTATTATGTCTGGCGTGAGCGGTATCAGATCCAGGGAAGAAGGGGGCTGAGTGTGACCGTATGGCTGCTGGCGGCAGTCCGGACAGTCCTGTGTCTTCTGAAGCAGAATGCGTGGACCAGCGTGAATCCGCCGCTTGCCTGGGGCTTTTACCGCAATATTCCGTTTGCGCTGCTGGGATTGGTGATCATTGTTCTGTTCTATCAGCGGTCGCATGAGGATGCTCCATTTCGCTGGATGTGGCTGACGATCGTGCTGAGTTTCGGCTTCTATATTCCGGTGGTGCTGTTTGCACAGCAGTATCCGGCAGTGGGAATGCTGATGATTCCGAAAACATGTGCTTATATCTGGACCGTATGGATTGGCTATCAGGCTATGAAGGGAGAAATGAAATGAAGAAGTATCTGAACCTTGCAATGGGGTATGCGATTGCGGCAATGGCTGGAGGAGTGTTCTATCGGGAGTTTACGAAGTGGAATCATTTCTCCGGGATCACGATGCTGTCAAAGGTTCATGCACATCTGTTTATGCTTGGCATGATGGTGTTCCTGCTGGTTGCATTGTTTTCCAGGCAGATGGATCTGGAGAAGGAAAAGAGCTTCCGCAGGTTCTTCCTGATTTATAATATCGGACTGCCGCTGACGGTCCTGATGATGCTGGTACGCGGCATCATTCAGGTGAAGGAAACTGCACTTTCTGCAGGTGCAGATGCAGCAATTTCGGGAATTGCCGGAATCGGACATATTCTGCTGAGCATCGGATTGCTTCTGCTGTTAGTGACTCTGAAACGGGCTGCAGACAAGAATTAGAGAGAGAAGAACAAAGCATGGCCCATCAGGGCCATGCTTTGTCATCTGGTGCTGAAGTCTTTTCCGGGGATCATATAGCGATCCGGGCTGGTGGAATAGGAACCGTCCTGATTGATGGTGACATAGAGGGTTTCAGATCCATCCATAAGAGTCAGATACGCATAGTGGTCTTCGCCGAAGTCATCGGTGATGTCGATCTTCTTGTTATGCCAGCACAGATAATAGTGTCCGTCGCTTTCATCCAGCGTGATCTGATCTGCAATTTCTTTCGCCATTTCTTCAGCGGTTAAAGGGCGTTCCTGATTCAGCAGTCCGTCATATGCAACGCCTCCGCCGCCTCCGACTTCATTCCCTTTCCCATCATAGATGGTATAGCTGCCTTCCTCATTGAGGTCTACGGTTGCCGTAGTCAGCTCTCCGTCTACCCAGATCTGCATCTTTCTCTGGATTCCGCCGATATTCTGCGCATAGACAGTTGCTCCGCCTAATGCAATAGCTGCAGCGGTACATGCCGCAGCGAGTCCTTTGTTCCATCTGATGTGTTCTGCTTTCATGGGATTCTCCTCCAGGTTGATTCTGAAATCTTTGTCTGCATGGATTGATGAGAATGCGCGCTGATATCTTTCTCTGAATTCGTCTTCATTCATGGATCAATTCCTCCGTGTTTTCTTTTTCAAGTTCTGTTTTCAGGGCTGCTCTGCCTTTCTGAAGGCGGTGCTTGACGGCGCTTTCTGAGACAGACAGAATACTGGCAATTTCTTTCACGGAATAGTCTTCGTAGTAATACAGGTGGATGACGCTGCTGTATTTCCATGGAAGATTGAGGACTGCTTCGGCAAGTGATCTGTCTTCCGGGGTTTCGAATTCAAGGTCATTCATCCAGTCTTCCAGGGAAGTGCGATTCCGGTGCCAGAAGGTTCTGAGGGTGTCTTTTGCCTGATTGGATACGGTTCGAAAGAGCCATGCCCGAAGGTGTTCTTCGCTTTCAAACTCTGTATTGGTTTTCAAGTATTTCAGATAGGTATTCTGGACTGCATCTTCCGCATCCTGCACGTTGTGCGTGATGGACAGGGCTGCCCGGAACAGGTTCTGCTGATAGGTTTCTGCTAGATATTCTGCTGCGCATCTCATCTTCTGGTTCTGCTTTCTCTGAAGGATCCTTCACCTATAATACGTTTCAGAGGGAAGATCGGTTCACTGCAGAGCGAATAAAAATGAAGAATTCCTGTTTCGAGCGGGAGAAAGTGAATCAGATAGAAATCGTGTTTCTGCATGAATCAGAGCATAACAGATCTTTCTGCGGTAGCGTCTGAAGTTTTCATCGTCCTTGGCAAAGGATGCATGAAGAAAGAATATCTGCTATGCCTTCTTTCTCTCGTTAAGAGAAAAGGCTGAGATATTACTTTTCCAGGACTTCAGTTCCTGGTCCTGAGTTCTGCAATACCGGGGGCAGCTTCTGCCGGTTTTGCTGGTGGAATGCTTGCTTGTGAAGGGCATGCTGGAATATACTTTTGCTATGCTGTGACAGGCAAAGAAGAAAGATCTTGATTGCCTGGAATTGCCGGGAGAATCTAGTCAGTTTCGTTCTGACTTTGAAGGAGAGTCTGTCATGAAAAATGACGGGAATAAGAATTTATCATCCGAGAACACATACAGACCTTTCCGCAGATTCCTGAATAAGGTCGGCTTCGGTCAGAAGGAAAAAGTTCGGGGATTGCTGTTTCTGCTGGTGATTCTCCTGGAGCTGAACGGAATCATGCTGGCAGGTTCGATGGTCCTGATCAGGAAGAATTCAGAGCTTGTCTTCAATAGTATTCTTGAAAATGAAGAAGATGATCTGAAGTCTTCGGTAGATAATGCAATCAAGGACCTGGATCGGCGCCGGGAAGTTCTGAAGGCAGCGGGGATGACGGAAGAAGAAGTCCATGCACAAGTTCAGAAAGAATTCTATGAGAAGATCTATTCTGATCGTTTCAGTGCCGGCCAGTATATGTGGGTGAATCAGATCCTGAATTATGCTGGCGGTGACAGGTATGCGATTCGGCTGATCCATCCTGGCTTTCCGGAAACTGAGGGAGAGTATCTTTCTACGGAAACCAAGGATGCCAGGGGGAATACTCCTTATAAAGAAGAACTCGAGATTGCAAAGACTTACGGGAGCGGGTTTCAGAGATATTTCTTTCCAGACAATTCCACCGGAAAGAGCATTGAAAAAATCACTTACCTGAGGCTGTACCCGGATTATGACTGGGTAATCTGCAAGGGGGAGGAGCTGGATACGATCACCTCCTATGAGAATCAGCAGCGGTCAGAGCTGGTCCCGGTGCTGTTTCGGATTGTTCTGATCGGCTCCATTATCATGGCGGTGACTACGATCCTGACCATGGCACATTATTTTTCTCAATACCGGGAGGAATTGACGAATAAGAACCGGGAACTTGAGCAGATTGCTTATCAGGATTCCCTTACAGGAATCGCGAATCGTGGCGGACTGATTCTTCATCTGGATCAGTGGATTGCGGATCCAGAGACAAAGCAAATGACTGGAGTATTCCTGGATCTGGATGATTTCAAGCTGATCAATGATCTTTATGGACATTTTGCGGGCGATGCTGCACTTTGTCGCATTGCGGCGTATCTGCGTGCTTCGTTTCCGAATGCTTTGATCGGAAGAACGGGCGGAGATGAGTTCTGCGTGATTCTGAGAAATCAGAGTCCGGGTCTTTCTGCGAAGCAGATTATGAGTGCACTGAAGCAGAAAATTGAGTTTACTGCGGATGGAGAAATTCATACGTTTACGGTATCTGCGGGCTATGCCCATTATCCTTCCCAGGCGAGCAACCGGGAAGATCTGATGCGGGTCATGGATAATGCGCTCTATGAGGCAAAGCTTCATGGGAAGAATACGACGATCGGCTATCATCCTGAGATTTCGACTGCCCGCAGAGACCGGCTTGGATTCAATGTCGAGAAGATGGCTTCCGGCATGCCGGGTGCGTTCCTGATTTATCAGGCAGATGAAACCGAGAAGATTCTGTTCGGAAACAATCATCTGATCCGACTGTATGAATGCAGCAGCTATGAAGATTTTCTGCAGTATACCGGCGGCAGTTTCCGCAGAATGATTCATCCGGACGATGTCGAGCGTGTTGAAAAAGACATTCTGGATCAGATCCGGAATGACCGGAAACGGAATCCGCAGAAAGATACGGGATTCGAGGATTATATTTCTTATCGGATCATCACGAAAACCGGGAAGATCAAGCATGTTCTGGATATGGGCAGACTGGTGCCGGATGAGCATTTCGGCGAGATTTACTATGTTGTTCTCCAGGATATGGAGGATCTTGGCTGTCTGATCGAAAAGAACTGCCAGGAAGCAGAACAATTACATTCTGCAGAGAAATAGCTCTGGATCATCGTGAATAGGTTCTTTCACCGAAGATCCCGGTTCCGATCCGGACCATGGTTGATCCTTCTTCGATGGCAATTTCAAAGTCCTGGGTCATTCCCATGGAAAGAATGCCCATGGATACTCCGGGAATCTTCTGCCTGGCAATCTGATCTGCCAGGCTTTTCATATTCCGGAAATAGATTCGGTTGGCTTCGGGAGAATTGGTTTTCGGTGCAGAGGTCATGAGACCTTTCAGTCTGAGGTGAGGAAACGCAGCAATCTGTTCTGCAGCTGTTTCTGCTTCTTCTTTCCGGAAGCCCCATTTGGTTTCTTCTTCTGCAATATTGATCTCCATCAGGATGTTCATCGTCCTGTTTTTCTTTGCGGCTTCTTTCTCGATCTGTTCGGCAAGCGCAATGGAGTCAACAGAATGAATCAGTGCGACAGTGCCGATGAGGTACCTGACTTTGTTGCGCTGAAGATGGCCGATCATATGCCACTCTGTATTTCTGCTGAGCTCTGTCTGCTTGGCATGCAGTTCCTGGACGTAATTCTCTCCAAAGGAGAGCTGGCCTGCTTCTTCCAGTACTTCAATATCATGAATCGGTTTGGTCTTGGAGACTGCAATCAGCTTTACTTCAGAAGGATCTCTGCCTGCTCTCTGACAGGCATCAGCGATTCGTTTCTGAATCGATTTCAGGTTTGATCTCAATTGTTCATCTGTGATTTCCAAAGCAGATCCCTCCTGTTCCTTTATTCATCTTAGTACAATCTGAGAGTCGCAGAGATGGTGTTCTGCAGATCGCTGTTTCATCGATATAATGGATCCGGGAGACAAACTTGCTAACGCCATGAGAGAGATTCAGATTGCTTTCTTTGATATTGATGGAACTCTGGTCGATATGGACTGGAAGAAGATGACTGAGACTATGCGGCAGACGTTAATTACTTTGCACGAGAAGGGAATTCTTCTGGTGATTGCGACGGGAAGGCCGCCGTTCCGGGTGCCGGTGTTTGAAGGAGTGTCATTTGATGCATATATGACCTTCAACGGGTCTTATTGCTATGACAGCAGAGGGATTCTGATTCATTCGCATGCGATTCCTTCTGCGGATGCAGAGAAGATTGTTAGGAATGCTGCAAGGATTCATCATCCTTGTGTGGCAGCAGGAAGAGATCGTCTGGTGTGCAACGGGGCAGATCAGAATCTGATTGATTATTTTGCAATTTCAAAACAGACTCTGAAGAAGAGCGATGACTTTGATTCATTCCTGGAAAAAGAAGAAGTTTATCAGATCATGTGCGGCTGCGTCAGAGAGGAATATGATTCAGTGCTCAAGGGTGTGAAGGGTGCTGAGATTACTGCCTGGTGGCCCAGAGCAGTGGATATCATTCCGAAGGGATCAGGAAAGAATATCGGAGTGGAGAAGATTCTGTCTTTCTTCCATCTGAGCAGAGATCAGGCAATTGCCTTCGGCGATGGGGGAAATGATATTCCGATGCTGAAGAGCGTCGGAATGGGAGTGGCGATGGGAAACAGCACGGACGAGGTCAGGAATGCTGCGTCATATGTGTGTCCTTCGGTGAAGGAAGAAGGGATCACTCAATTCTTCAGAGAATTGAATATTCTCTGAGATCCTGAATACGGGAGATAGCTGAGAGGCTATCTTTTTTGAC
>Ga0256404_1002994_pt1 | contig 35711 bp, 50 predicted proteins | sample RumenRJG_01DNA_FD_185990 | JGI IMG/M metagenome (GOLD analysis project Ga0256404, IMG submission 185990) | Bovine rumen microbial communities from Lethbridge, Alberta, Canada - RJG_01 | ecosystem: Host-associated > Mammals > Digestive system > Stomach > Rumen | place: Canada: Alberta | collected... | reverse complement strand
TCAATTCCTTTACGAAAACGGGCGGGATTCGAACCCGCTGTTACAGGCTGGTAGGGTAGCCCGTAATAAAAGCCCAAAGGGGAAAATCCTGTAAAAACCCTTTTGCTTTCCGCCCCAATCATAAGCACCCGCGCTCTTGCAGCTGCTTTAATGCTTCCTCGCCGCTGTGTGCAACGAACGCCACCCCGCCTTTTGCGTTGATGTCGTCTATTCGCCATTTCTGCGCCGCCGATAATTTCCCGCCCACCGGGCGTTTACATTCGATTGCGCAGAACCGTCCCCTCATGTCGTAGCCCTCAAAGTCGCATGTTCCCGCGTCTGCCGTCTTAATAAACCGCCGGTTTCTTCCCGTGCCGATTACAAAGCAGCCCGTGTTTATGCGCTGGAGCTTTATTCCCGTTGCCTTGATAATTGCCTTTACTTCGCCAATTACTACGCTTTCGGGAATGTCTTTTTTTAAGTCCATTTCACCCCCTGCGCGTAAATGTCAATTTTTGTTTTCATGTCGTGGATTGTTTTTGCTGTGTGTGTCTTGTGATTTTCGCCCCAAACTAAAAGGCCGTTTGTGATTCTTGCGGTACGTCCGCGATAAGTTAAAAATGTGCCGTGTTTATTTCCGTAGCCCTTGACCGTGTCGTCAAAGCCCTGTAGCTGTGCCCATGCGTGGCAGAATTGCTGGCGTGTGATCTCGCCGTTACGTCTTTTTGTGATTAAATTAAAAAATTGTTGGTTCATGGCTTGCCCCCATTTTGAAAAAATAAACCACACGGCTGCGTTGTTGCTGTGTGGTTGTCCGCTTGCGGCTAAACGCCCTATCGGGCAAGGATAGGGCGTTTATTCAACAACGCATAAAATAAAAGTCCTATCGCTTACGTATAGGACTTTATTACATGTTGTTGAGAGTGTCAAGCGTTTTTTAAAAAGTCCGATACATTTTTTTTAATCTCGGTTTTTGTGTAGCTGGTGGCGAACGGCGCGCCAGCGCACTCATATACAAATACATAATCATGTACATGTACAAATACATGTACATATTCATATTCAAATACAGATACAAATACATATTCATATACAAATACATATACATAGTGCAAACGCCTGCAAAAAGCAATATATAGGATTTTGCACCCCGCTTGTATTTTTCTGTGTCCGCTTGTGGTCTGTTGTGTGCTATTGTCTGCAAGTCGGTGCTATTGTGTGCAATTATGTGCTATTGTATGCAATTATGTGCATTTGCATACAATTCTATGCAAGTGTGTAATTCCTTTTATTATTATAAATTACGTTTTATTTGACGGTAATTTGACGCGCGTGTAACCTGGCGCGTTTTCTGCTTTTTTCTCTGATTTTTTGCTAAAGTTTCCGCGTTGACGTGCCGTTAAGTCTTACGTGTCTATTGCGCGTTTATTTACGCCGTTTCTTTATGCGTAAAACTTCCGCCGAGCTATCCCCGATAAACGAGGAATTGCTGCAAATGGAAATTAGAAACGGCATAAATGATTTTATTCTTTCATCGTCGAAAATCCGCGCTGTTAAGTTTCAATCGTTGGATATTCAATAATTAAAAATAAATTTCTCGAACCGATACATTTTTAGTATTGTCTTTTTCAAGCCAAATACTGCCCGTTGCATAACCTACGGTCGCAACGTTACCGTTACTTGATGTCCTGTTTTCGTATTTAAACGCGCCTGTGATTCTATAGACTGTTGCGCTGCTTCTTACTGCGCAACCTAAATAGTAACCGTCGGTTAATTTTACAACGCAAAGGCGCGGCGAATAATCCACCCCGTAGGATTCCAGCAGCTTGTAATATGTCGCTTCTGAATTATTGTGCGAGAATGATTGGTTATATTTGTAATTTGCGTCGCCAAAAACATAACCATTACGTGATTGTAAAGTCTTTGAAAAGTAGGCATTACCCGCATTTATACCCAATTCCTCGCCGTAATAATTAAACTCTAATTTATTGGCAAGGGTTGAGCTGGTATATTTGGAGTTGTCTATAATCAAAGGGCGTTTTGTTGAACTTAATATGTCGGAAAAGCCCGATATGCTCCAAATATCATATTCGAGGTAGCCGTCGTAGTTTGTGTATCTCTGCAAATACCATGCGCACATTGCGCCCTTTGTAACATTCGTTTTGTTTTGTTCGGCTGATACTATCTGAATATATACGCGTACGGCGGTTTCGTCCTCATAATCGAGCCGAACCTTTGCGCGCGCTGGGGCGTTGTTAATGATGTTGTCCAGCTTTGTTTTTATGGCCGCTACGGTTTCCGTAGACATATTTATTACTTGGTTTGTATCGTCTGTATAAGACTGTGCAAACTCAATCATTGGCAGGAAACAATCGTCTTTAAAGCGGGCTGTGCTGCTGTAAACCGCGCCCAAGAAATAGGCGTTTTCTCCCAAAATTGTTGCTACATCTATCAAAGCCGCTTTTATTTTTTTTGCGTTATTTATGATTGTTTCGCCGTCAATCTGTACATTCTGCGCGTTGATGTGGATTTGTGTAGCGGTCAGATCTATTTGGCTTGCAATCAATGCGCCTGCCACCGCGTCGTCCCATAGTGCTTTTACTGCTGCGTTGCTGGCGTTGCCCTTGATTGCGTATCTTATGCCCGCGCCGCTTGTGCCCTCTAGCTGCGCATATACTGCGGCCACTTTCGCCTCGGTGCTGGCTGCTACAAATTGCGCGCGTTTGTTGGCGTCAATCATCACCGGCAAATTAAGCGAGAGGCTCATTTGTCCCGCTGCGCCGCCGCCCTCTACAAGTGCGGTTACGGCTCCGGCTTGTACATCAATTAAGCCGGTTAATTCCTGCGCCATGTCGTCAACCTGTGCCAATATCTGCGATTTTGTAAGGCTGATAAATGCGCGCTGCTGTTCGTCCAAGTCCTCAACCTTTAATAAAATTGCGTCCTCGCTTATGCTTATAGAAGCGCTCGCGTTTCTCGCGTCCGCGTCCATTTTTGCGACGATTTCCTCTAGGCTCATTTCTACGGGCTTAACCTTGTATACGTTCGTAAACCTTACGCCCTTTATTGTCGTATCAACCGCAGCCTGTACAGCTCCGCTGGCTAGTGCCTCGGCCTCGCCCTGCTGTACGTAGTCGCGCTGGCTTTCAACGGTCTTTTTTGAACCGTCCGGCGTTTTGGTGAGATTGCTTTTATATTCCGGCAATGTGCCGTATGTATACAGCGCCGCGTTGTAGTCGACCAGCGTCAATGTGTAGCCGTCGTCCGTTTCTTCGGCGTTCGTTATTTTCATTGTGTTTGTTACGGTCGTAAAATTGCCGTCGTTGTCCAGCTTGCCAAAACTGAAATAGTCGCCCGCGCGTGGTATTATGTCCGCGCTCTGTCGTATCGTTGTAGTAACGGTCAGCGTTGACGTTGTGCCCGTTCCTGTTACCTTAAGCGCGCATAGTCCGCGCCCGCTGTCTGATACGCAGTTTATGATTACGCCGCAGGCTACATTTGCCGGGAACGTCACCGTGCCCTCTATGTAGATTTCTTTTAATAGTCCGCTCTGCCATTTCAAGCCCGTTATTTTACCGTGTGAAAGTCCAATTTTAAGGCTTTTGTGCTGGAGTTCTACGCGTGAAAAAATCGGGTAGTATGCCGCCTCGCGTCCAACCTTTACCGTTGCCACTCGCGGCTGCGCCATTTCCTCGGCCATTTGTCGCCATGCGTATTTAAACGCGTGCTGGTATGTCGTGATATACTCCAGCGCCGTCTGTGTTAAGGTGTCGGTCTGTGGGTCGTAGTCCCCGCCGTCGCGCATAAAAATAACGCTGTCGGCGTCGTAGTCCTCGTCCTTGTTTACGTATGTGACTTTTTTGCCCGTTGTCTTGCGCTTGAACTCTTTTGTGGTGCTTATTGTCTGTATTGTGTCGCTGTTTAATAGCGCTATTGAATAGTCGCGCCCGTTATCTATTGCGACCTCGATTTTTCCCGTCATTGGATTGAATACCAGCGCCGCGTTTCCGTTTCTGCATAGCGTTTCAATGATTGACTTTTTCTTTGTCGGTCTGCATATAACGCCGTCGGCTCTGAACCCCTGCGTCTGACAATATGTGTACCATTCGCCAAAGGTTGCAAGATCCAGCTCGCTGTCTTCGTACTTGCTCGGCGCGTGCTTGCTGCTTGTCATAATTTCCAAAACCCACGCGGCTAGGTTGCTTGTCGGGGTTCTTGCGCTCGTCCATGCGCTGCCGTTCCATGTTCTCGCGCAGGCTCTTGTAATAATGCTGAACGCGTCAAGGTTTCCGCGGGTGTTCGCGTTTGCTGCCACCCGGATTCCTAAGCGGGTGCATTTGTCGCGCTCTGCGTCTTCCAATACCTTAGCGGCCACAAGGCTTGATGATGTACTCTTTTTCGCGTCGTAGCAGGTAGTCTGTACCGCCAATAAATAAACGGTGTCCTTTGCGTTGCTCTCTGCCTTTGGTGTAGTTCGGCGAACTCTTACGCTTATTTTCTTGCCGTATGCCTGCGCCGCCGTGAATGTCTGCACCGCGCTGTATCTCATTTGCTGCTTGGTGTTGTATGTAAACTCGTTTGACGCCGTGCCGTTCTGAATAAAGCCTGTGTCAAAGTCGTGCCAAGTCGGGCTTGCTGCGTCCGGGTTGTTCGTCCACTGTGGCTGTAGTGTGATTGTTTGACTTTTCCAGCCGTCGTCGTATCTCTGCAGGCCGTCAAATAGCGCTATCAATTCCACTTTCATTGGCCGGCTCGGCAATTCCTGCACGACGCCTGCCTGCCACTTTGCCTCAATACGTGCGTTTTCGTCCGGGTCGCTTGACGCGTGCTCGTGCGGGATTTCCTCGGTTAATTCTGTCATAACAATTTTTTCGTTAAAATCCGCGTTGATGAAGTCGCCCGTCTGTCTGATTTCTATTTTGTTTCGCTCGTCGTAATATGTACCCTCGTCCCAGCTGTATTCCCCGTTTTGTGGTGCGTCGCCGTTGAACGCTTTTATTACGGTTTCGCCCATTTTGATTTTGTCGATTACAAGGTTATTATATCCGCACTCTAAAACTACGTTGTAAAACTGTTCCTCGCCCTTTGTGCCTGCTATGGTGTAATGCGCCGGACAAAGCCTGTACGGTGTAAATAATGTTTCGCCGATTATATAAGGGAAAGTCTGACCTGTGGCCGCTTGGTTTCTCGCGCCTTTTACAAATGGCAGCTTGCCGGTCTGCTCTGCGCCCGCTTTTGCTGCTTTCTGCGCCGCTTCCATTTCCTTTTCTGCCTGCTTCTGCTGGTAAATGGAAACGCCCGCTACTACGCCCGCCGTAATTGCTACGGCCGCAATAGCTACGATTGCCACCGTTGTGGCCGCTGCTGGTGTCTTTCTTACATAAATAATGTCGTCGGGCTGGACTTCATAGTCTGCGTCTACTCTGTAGCCCCCACGTAAAATAATACTATTTTCCCAATTCACGCCCTTTATGTGGTCGCGCAGGCGTCCGTTGAATGTGTATGATGTGTTATGATTAAGTCCGTCAAATACGTGTATCAATGCCATAATAGCCCCTTACTTTAATAGCCCCTATTTGGTTTATTCTGCAGCCGTTTCGCGTCATGTGGATAAACTCGCGCGCGTTTAAGCATATTCCTATATGCAGCTCGTTGCCCGTTTCCATTTCGATAATTGCACCCTCGCGTGGTGCTTCTATCGGTGTAATATTTAATGTGGGTACATTCTGCGCGCTCAGCTCTATGTCGTGATTCTCATATATTACGTCGTTTAGCTTATAGCCAAACCGCCGCGCCACCTCAATCGCTAAACCGTAGCAGTCATAACCCGCCGCGTCGCGTCCGTGGTCGCGGTACGGTGTGCCGATTAAATCATTTATTTCTATCATGCTCTTATAGTCATTTTTTTTAAGGTTTTATGCGTTGCCCCGGTTGTTTTCTGCGTCGAAAACATACGGCGGGAACACCATTCCCAGCCGGTCGTCATTCGTGAACGTGATAGTTATTTTCATTTGTTCGTCAGTCGTTGCGCTGCCGTATTGGTGTTTAAATGCCTTAATCGGCGTAATGTTCCCGTCGTTGATTACGCCCACCGCCATTACTTCAAACAGTTCGTCGCTGCTGTCTATAATGTCTATAGCCTCGTTATCTATGGCCGTTATTTCAAGGCTGCCGTTTTGTAAAACCCCGCCTATGGTTTTCGGCTTGGTGTATTTAAACCCGCTCGCCTTGTATGTGTTGCCGCCGTAGACTATATCCTCGTTATTGTTTACAAAATACAGCGCCCCGTAATTCGGGTGATACAGCCGGATCAAGTACGGCAATGAAAACGCGCCGCCGTGGAATAAATTGTTATAGATTTCGTTACTTGTCATACTTCAACCCACACCATGTTTATTTCTTTTATGTTCATGCCCGAACTTGTCGGCGTGCCCTCTATTCTGTATTCCTGTTGTGTGCCCGTGCCCCGTAAGCTCGTACAGGTGAACGTCCCCGCATTTCCGCCCAGCGTATTCTCATACCAATTAAAAAACGCCGTTTCCTGCGTCTTTGTTGCCGCGTATGATACGTTATAACGGCGCTTGTTCTTGGAGTTTTTCTGTACCATTACCACGCGCCCGCTGTCGTATTCCGTCTTGATTGCGTTATCTACGTAACCCGTCTGTACGCCGTATAATTTCTTAAGCGGTAAGTTTGTTGTGTCCCACGCTACGCTCATAGTATTCGTTCCCCCTCTTGTCGCGCCAGCATACTTGCATAGCCGCCGTCAAACGTGCCGTCAATAAATCCCTTGTTTACCCGCTTGTCGACAATATCCAAAATAACCGCGCCGTCTTCTTCTCTGAATTGTGTATCAACTTTATTTGATTGCGTATTATTCACGGTCAAGTCCAGTGATGTTTCCCCACGTCCGCCCTGTCCGTTTATCATGTCCCAAAGGTTGCGCTGCTGGGTTGCGTTTAATACCATTTCGCCCGACCGTGCGTGTATGTATGTATTGTCGCCGCCCATTGTCGCGCCGTTCGCTCCGCCAATAACGCCGCCCTTGTAAAAGTTCGGCGGGGTAGGTTTTGACGCAATGATTGACGCCAGCTGTACGCCCCCGGCTGCCGCTACAAGCGCGCCCGTTACGATTCCCGCAACTCCGCCCTGTGCGATTGCCTTAGACACACCCTCGGCAATATTCGCCGTTGCCGCCAGCATTGAAGCCGTCCATTGAAACATTTTAATTTTGTATTCCTCGCGCGCCGCTTTCTGCTGTATCTGCTTTTGTTTTTCGTAGTATTCTTCTTCGCTCATTTCGCCCGCTTCGTATTTCTTGTCGAGTTCCATAAGCTCGGTGTTTGTCTGTGACTGCAGGTTCTCCAGCATAAGGTCGCCCGCTTCTTTTGCTATGTCTGCTGTCTGCTGAATATAGCCGTTGACTTCTTGTGTGATATTGTTGAAAAGGTCTTTTTTATTCCGCGCGTATGCCTCGTCAATTTTCAGCATTGCGTCCGCTTTCTGCTGTTCGCTTAGAACTTCGCTGTTGTTGACTTCCTCGGTCAACTGTTTAAGTTCTTCCTGCTTCTTTGCGTATTCGTCAAAATATGAAAGGTTCTTTAAGCCGTTGACCTCTTGCAGGAGTTTTTCGGCTTCTTCCTGCGCTTTTTGTGCTGCTGCCAGCCGTTCTTCTTCGGTTGCTGCGTCTGCTGCTTTCTGCGCCCACTCCTGTAATGTTGTCAGCCTGTTTTTTGCTGCTGTGTTGTTTTCTGTTACAAGGCCGTTTGATTTCGTGATTAAATCAATATAACTTTGCATATAGGCGTTATACATTTCGCCCGCGTCTATTTCTTCCCCGGTAACGCTTGCCTTTAATTGCATGGCCTTTATTTGTTCCTGCAATGCTTTAGTATTTGCGTTAATATATGTTACTGCCTCGTCGTCGCGTTTCTTTAGGGAGGCCGCTTTTTCCTCTGCACTTGCCTGCGCCGCTGCCACGTCTGCTGCTTTCTTTTCTGCTTCGCTTAAATTGTTATATTCTTCGGTTAATTGCTGGACTGTCTTTGTCTGTTCTTCGTATCGTTTCTGTAATCCCGTTAACCATCTTTGATATGTCGCTTTAGTTAGATATCCGCGCGACTCCTGCACCTTTTTTGCGAGCAGTTCTTTGTTGTTTAATATTTCCATTGTTTCGTCAATGGTTTTTTTTGTGCTGTCGAGCTGCTGCTGTGCGTCCTCCAGTAATAATTTTTTATCTGCTGCGGTTGAAGTTCCGGCTTTGTCTTTTCTTTTTGCGTCTTTTATGGCATTTGTTTTCGCCGTTGCCTCGTTGATGTCGTTTAATACGTCAAGAAAAAACTGTTTAACCGGCTGTGTAACCTTACTCCAGCCGCGTCCTATATTTTCCTTAAAATCTCCCCACGCGTTCGCGAGCTGCACGGTGTTGTCGGCCATAGCCGCAGCTTGTCCGTTGTACTGTTTAGCGATAATGTCTATAGCCTTGCCAGCCTCGAGTTCCTCTTTAGAAAGTCCGCGTATTGCGCTATTAGCCTCGCCGAGTTCCCCCGCCAAACCTGAATAAGTCTTGTTTAATTGTACGGCTACATTTTGAATACTGTTGCCCGTTACGGCTGACATATCAGCGGCCGCTTTCATAATTGCTTGTATCTGCTCTTCGGTGCGCCCCATAGCCGCGAGCTGTGCCATAACTTGTAAACTCTGCTCGTCGCCTATATTCGACATAGACTGTAATTCACTAGCGAAGTTGCGCAGATTGTACACGCTTTCGTCGTTAAGGTATGGGTTATTTTTGGCGGCTGTCTGTAGCGCTATTTCTGCGTTGCGCTGTATTTTATACGCTGCCTCGCAATCGTTGAGGGCGTCTACTGTCTTTTTTACGGCCACGGCTACGCCAGCAACGGCGCCCGCCGTAGCGAGTGCGGTTTTATTCATGCCGCCGAGGTTGCTATTTAATGTCTTGCTTTTTTTGCCTGCGTTGTCTATGGATTTTCCGGCGTCGTCAAGTTTTTTGTTAAGGTCTTTAAGCCCTTTATCTACGCCCGAGGTGTCTAATTTGGTGTCTATTTTTACTTCGCCGTCTGCCATTGTTTACCCCTTTAATTTTGTTAAAAAATCGTCTAAAGCCTCGTCCGGTTCGTTGTCCTCCGGCTGCGGGAGCCTCCACGCCTCATATTGTTTTTGCCGCTGTTTTTCGTATTCGCCGTTTTTTCCGTTCGGTTTCCAAAGGCGCGCCTCGATAATTCGGTTTAATTCCGTGTCGTGCAGGCCGTGCAATAACGCTAGAAACTTGTACCAATGCAGACGCGTGTCTATTAAGTCTATGCCGTATTGTTCATAAAATGCGGCGTAAATATATGGGGCGTCTTGGTCATAATCTAATACAATGTCCCCGGATTCCTCGCCCGTGCTGCGTGGTAATTCTCGCGGAGGGTTCATAAACTCATATATTGCGTTTATACCCTCCAAACGTCCGGCTGGTATTTCGTTTATATACATAAAATCGAAAGCCGTTAACGGTGCGTTTTTGTCGCTTAGTAATTCGCGAAAGCGGAGAATATACTTAAAATCTGTATGAATTGCAAAAAAACGCCCGCCGACCTTTACAGCCTGCGGGAGTTTTGCCTTTTTAAGGTCAATCATTTTTTACTCAGCTGGTGTGAATGTGTCGCCGCTCCATGTTCCAGCCTTCCATGTTGGTACACCTTCGGCAATTGTTACGGCGCCGGTGTCGTGATTGTTAAGCGCAAGGTCAAAGTCGATACTCTGGTTTACGCTGTCCAATGTTCCCAATTTTACGACGCTGTCGACTTTCCATGCTTTATAGTATTCAGTGCTGTCGCTGGCTCCTGTGCCTTTTTCAGCATAGAATACTAAAAGAACGTCTCTGTGTGCGTCTCCGCCTGTTGGCAAATTAAAACACATGTCAAAAATTGCCTTGTAGTCATCCTCATCATCAAACATTGTTAGTGACTGAGACAGCGCCGGCTGATAACTGTCTATCTCTTCTTCCGGATTTTCGCTGGAAATAAAATCAAAGGTTTTCGTCTGTGGATTAAAAGTCAGTGAAAATGTAGTAGACTTTTTGATCTGTTTCCACGCTCCGGATACGTCAATGAAAGGTATAAATTTTGTCTTATGAATAAGTCCCATGTTTTAAGCCTCCATACTTTAGCGCGGTTCAAGGTATGTGCATACTATAGCCGCGCTGTATATTGTGTTGTTTTTCTCGTCTATACTGATAAATTGGGGCAGTGTTGCCGCCTCAATCTGAATACAGACGCCGCTTGCCTCGTCCGGTATTTCTGCGCCGTCTAAGGCTGCCGTTATTTGCCCGGCATAATCGCGGGCTTTTGAACGGTCTTTATTTCGTACATAATAGGTGAGGTTCCATTTTAACAAACGCGTGCCGTCGGTGTAGCGCCGTTCGGCTGCCGGTGCCGGATCATATCGCAGGCAGGCTGCGTTATCGCTGGTGTCCGGTATTACGTCGTTATAAATCGTAAACGGCAGATTTAATTTTTTTTCGACCCAATCGTTTACGATGTTACTAACGTTTAATGCGCTCATTAACGAACCTCGCCCATTTTTCATGCCAGCGCGCTTTGGCTGCCTCAAACCACCTGCTGCAGGCGTTCGGGTTCGCTTGTGTCGCTGGCTTTTCATATTCGTAATACAAGCGGCGTGCGTATGGTGTGCGCCACACTAACTCGCCGCTGCCTAATCGGCTATTAATAATTGCGGATTTCTGCAGCGTTCCCGTTTTGAGCGGGCAAAAGTAATTACTATCGGCCATTATTAGCGCGTCAAGCGGTGCCTGCACTCGCTTTGTCTGCGCCTCTACGTCCGCCTTAATTGCTGCGTTGTTTAACACCGTTGTGGTATTAAATGAAAGTCCGCTCATACTAAAGCCGCCTCGTAATGGTGTACGGCGTCGCCGTTCATTGTGTAGCATGGGTAAACCTTGCGTATCGTGTACGCGTGGCCGTTCCAGGTTACGCGCGCCAATTCCTCCGGTATAATTTGCGGGCTGGAAACAAACGGCGTGTAGTACAATGTGCCGACGTCGTTTTTTGCCTCGCCCTCGTTATTGCGTACGGTTGCCAATTCCATAACCACGCGTACGCGCTGCAATTCTACCGGCGCCCCGTAAGTCTTGTTGCCGTCGCGGTCGCTGGTTGCCGGTGCCTCGTAGGTGCAGGAATGTATCATTAAATTATTCATCAGCGCACCCCGCTTAGAACGTCGCAATATAGCGAAAGCCATTTATATTTTTTTTCGGCTGTGCTTTTTGCGTTTTTCTCGGTCTGAATGTCGGCGGCCTTGCTACTCTTGGAATAAGAATAACCGCCGATAGATTCCGACGTAATGGCAGCGCCTGCTTTGCCGCTTTCAATCTGCGCGGCGTTGTATGATTCTTCAATCATCATGCAGCAGGCATCGTCAATTCCCCCGGTCTCGCGTTCCATTATTAAACCGTCATTTAATAGCGATTTAATATAAAGAACGTTTTCCAGCTTGTATTGATTAAATGTGGCGGCGTCCGGCACGATTGCGCGGCCTAAAGCTCCGCTGTAATGTTCGTATGTTACATTGTCAAATTGTGCCATATTCCGCCGTCCTTATTTATGCCAACACTAAAGCGCTGGCGTCAATTTTAAATGACTTAGAAACGGCTGCTGCTCCGGTTCCTACGCTCATATATGCGCCGCCGTAAACTGCCTTATCGGCTTTAAGACCTTTGGCTACGATAAGGTAGCGTGTACCGTCTACAACCTTAATGTCGCCGTCTGGAATTGCTTCAAGTCCGCTTGTTACTTTTGATTCGCCGCGTCCGTAGTGTGTTACGTCGTCAGCAATTTCCACCATGAAGATAAAGTTGTTCTTTACTGTGTCCGAACCGTAAACGGCTGTAGCTGCTGCTGGTGCTACTGCTGCGGCTTTGCCGGTTCCCTTGATTACATAGTCAACGTCAGAACCTGCCTCAATTTCAACTTTAGTGCCGCTTGCGTCGAGTTTCTGTCCTTTTACATTGTAAGTCTTTGTAGGGTAGTTTCGTACGCTTGGGTCGTCTGATTCGATATTTACGTATACGGCGTCGCACTTTCCGTCTAAGCCGTTAGGGAAGACGAATGTGTCCCAATATTCGCGGCGCTGGTAAAGGTCGCCGTCGCCCTCTGTGTGTGTACCGTTAGCCCAAAACTTGATTGACGAGATTTTGTTTACTGTCTTGACCATGCTTGGGTGCGCAATACATACATTGATTTTAGAGCCGTTTCCTACGAAGCCGTCGCTATAATCGAATGATGTGTTAAAGCGTGTATCGTCTACAACTTCGATGATTGTTACACCGTTGATTGTTGCTATACGTGTTTCGATTCCCTGCTTTTCATTAATTGACATTGTCTTAATATCAAGGGTCTTTGTGATTTCTGTACTTGATTCCAAGTAGTCCATAATCTCGCCCGATACATAAGCAATCAATCCGCCCATAGCGCGATATTTTTTAAGCTCTTTGCGCTGGAACATTTTTACCAAACGGCTGTATGTGTTGCCAGCTGTAAAGCCTGTCATTGTCTCATAGAAGCCGTTGGCAATTGCTGCCTTTGCTACGCGCTCAAAAAAGCGGGCGTCTGTTTCGGGTGCAGAATGTTTCTGTGTAAATACGCGTGAAACGTTCTGAATGTTTGCAGTCTGCTTTGTCTCGTCGATGTCTGCAGCGTCCACAAAAAACTCTACGTCGCGGTCGTGTTCAAGAGTAAAGTCCTTGTCTTCCTCGATTACTGAACCGCGGTTATATCCGCCGTCGCGTGAATGGTTTTTAAAACCGCTTACGTCCATGCGTGTAAAATGGAATGTCTTTGCGCCCGTCCATTTTACGCGCTCCGCTGGTGTCAAGAACGGGCTTGAATAAGCGCCGTCGTCGATGATCTGCAGCAGTTCGTCTGACCACTGCTCTGCATAATTCATTTTATTAGCCATAGTGTTAAATCTCCCTTAGCCTTTAAATCTGTTCCAGCTTGCTTTCGGTGCTGCTGCCGGCTGTGTTGCCGGTGCTGGCTGCACTCCTGCAGCTGCCATGTTTGTAACTGTCGGCGGTGTCGGTGTATTCTCATCTTTGAAAATGTCCGTTTTTCCGTCGGTCAGTGCCTTAAGCAAATCGTCTAAAGACTTGCCCTTGTTTGCGTCGTCGTTCAATGCCTTTTCAAGCTGGGCGTTGATTGCGTCGCGTGTCAAATCGTTTACAAACTTTTTATTGCCTGTAAAGTCTTTGATTTTTGCCTGCAGTTCCAACTGCTGAACCTTTGCAGCCGCCTCTTTCTTGGCGTTTTCCGCTTCCTGCTGGTACTGTGTGACTTTGGCTTTTACGTCTTCATAGTCTTTCATACCGTCAATTGTCGCGTTTGCTTTTTCAAGCTGCTTCTTGATGTCGTCATAATCGCTATATTTTGCTTTTTCGCGGTTGATGTCGTCACCGTTAAGTTTCATGACCTTTTCGACCTGTTCGTCGGTCAATCCTGCTGCTGTCAGTTCTTCTCTTTTCATTTTGTCCCCTTACGCGTTTTTATTACGCCACCGCCGTGGCAATAGGTAAGATTTATTTTTAACGCGCCAATCTGCGCGATGTTTTCAAAGAACGCCCCGCGGGTAGTAGGTGCGATTACCGCCCGCAGGGCTTATTGTTTTTAAATTGTTATTTTGTTTTTGCAAAAATTACGCCAAAAATTACGGCCAATAAAGCAAGTGCTGCGCCTGCTAATTCTGCAAAAATATTTTGGCTCAATCCGCCAATACAGCACAAAACCCCGCCAATTACTGCAAAGCAAATAATTAAAACGGTTTTCCATGTTTTTACATTCTTGGTTTTTCCGCTCTTAATTGCGCCGATTACCAAACTACAAAGTCCGAACGCTGCCGCTCCGATTTCGATAATAATAGCGCCGTCAAAGTTACAGAAATAACCTACGGTGACCGCTGCTACAAAAAATAGCGCGCCAATGATTCCCCATGTTTTCACGTTGGTTTCCTCCTGCTCTTATAGTCATTTTTTTGACTGTTTTGTGTCAGTTACTCTGCAATTTTTTGCCCCGCTTGTGTGTTGGCGATGTAGTCAAAGACCTTTTCCCAATACCAATACGGAACTATTACCACGTCGCGCTCTGCGTCGTATTCCCATACCAGCGCGCCCGTTTCGTCGTACGGGTCGGGCGGGTAATATTTCGGGCTACTTCCCGGCGTTCGCGTACTTGTGCAACTTGTCAGCCATAGTATGCAAATCGTGAGCATGGTCGCCCGTGCGCACTTCGCTCTTGTCCCTTTCTGCCTCTGTGATAATGTCCGCTTTTCTCTTTTCATTTTCTGCCGCTTCCTTTGCCTGCTCGGTCAGCTTGCGCTCGTATTTTCTGCGCTCATAGTTTAAGTATGTAGCGCCCACGCCCAATATTGCGACAATGGCTACTACAAGCCCCGTAATGATATAACCCGCTATGCTCATTTTTTCACCTTTCTCCTAAAACAATCTATGCAAATATCTTTTGTTTTCATTCGCCATATAAAATATTGTTGCTTGCAATATTTGCAGGTGTACCTCAATTCTTGCCCCCGGTGTACTTGTCAATAATAATATTTGCGTCGATTGTTCCCGCTCCCAATCCGTACACGGTCGCCCATAATGCGCATATCTCGCCGATTGTCGCATTTTTAAAAACTCCCACCCATAGCAAAACGGCGCAGATAATTGCGCCCGCTGGTGCTATGAACTTAAACGCCTTACTGATTTTTTTTGCTGTCAGTTTCTTGTCTTCTGCCTCTGTCTGTTCGTCCATTTTTTAGCCTCTCTGTATTTTGTCCGCTACGCTCTGCCGGAACGCCTCTAATAGCTGCGGTTTTTCCGTCCATAGTTTCGGGCAGTCTTTCCAGCCCACTATATTGTGATGTGTTGTAATTGCCTGCGCTGTCAGTCCGTAGCGCTTGCAAATATCCGCGCATAGTTCTATAGCGGTCTCAATGGTTGCCCCGCTGAAATTGCCCCGCGCGTCTGTCGGGCAAAGCTCCACGCCCAATGTGCAATTGTTCGGGCTGTTGCTGGTGCTCGCGTAATAACCGAACCGCGCCCGCGCCTCGTCGGTGTAAACCTTGCCGCTTGCCGGGTCTTTCTCGCTTGATCCGCAATGATAAGCGACCTCATTCTCGGGAATAGCCGCCACAATAATTCCGTTTTGGTCTATGATGTAATGCGCTGAACCGTAACCGCCCATACCTGTTTTTTTGTTCTCGAAAAAGTCGCGGTTTTCCTTTGCGTTAGCGCCCGGGTTTGCCGTCCAATGAATTACAATAGCCAGCACTTTCTGCAATTTCTTGCCCGGTCTTGAATATTCGTTTTTAGTTAAAAAATCGTGTATTATCTGCATTATTTCGCCTCGCGCTCTATAATTCGGTCTAGTTTAGATTCAATTCTGTTACACGTGGCCGTTAGATTATTTACGTTTGTTTGCAGCGCGTTTACGCTCGATTCGTTCGCGCTCATACGGTTGTAAAGCTCGGCAAACTTGACGCCCGCTTTCTGCCGTTCCTCTGTGTCGCGGTCTTCATTGTTTTTCACTTTTTCCTGCAAACGTCCGTATTTGCTGGATAAATCCGCTACTTTCACAATAATGCCCCCTATAAAGCCCGCTATTGCAATCCCTAAACTAATGGCTGTGTAAATATTCATGTCGTTTTTGTCCCTTTGTTTTATAGTCATTTTTTGGACGTTTTTTTGTAAGCTGAAAAACAAAAAAAATAGGGGAAATTTTCCCCTATTTTCTCCTAATTTCTCCTATTCTGTTTTTTCTGTCGGTTTGTCCGGCTCTTGTACCACAATAAATGAATACTTGGACGCTATAACCTTGTCTTCGCTTACGTGGAAATGCTCGGCGATAATCTTTTTAATATCCTGCTGCGATAAAATAAGCCCGCTCTGCATTATTCCGCCCCCTGTAGTGTTTCAAGCTCTGCCTGCAGTTCGTTGATTTCGTCGCGTACTGCCTGCCGTGCTTCCATAAGCTCGGTAATGTTGTATGGCAATTCGCGCCCCGCAAGGCTCGCCTCGTAGCATTTAATAACTTTCCAATCACCGACCGCGCTGTTTGGCGCTCCTAGTTCGCTCACCAGCTCTCTGATTCTTGCCTCAATTTCGCCGCGTCTAACCTCGGCGTTTTCCGTTTTCTTCTTTCCCATACGTTCCCCCGTATAATGATTTATATAATACGTCGCAACTGCGAACGCTTTTATATGCCTTGTATTTAATGATGTTCCCGCGCCAGCTCTTGTATTGCTCTTTGATTTCTGCCGCCGTGATTTTTCCCGCTTCCAAACGCCCGCGTAATTTCCGCAGCTTGCGCCGTTCGCGTGTTATTGTCTTTCTGCAGGGGATTTTAATTATTGCCCCGTGCTCGCCGTAGAAATAGCGGATTTTTAAGAATGTGAACCCGTTTGATAGTTTTACTATTTGCGTTTTCTTTTTGTTTATTACGATTCCCAAACGGTCGCAGATTGCCTCAATATCGTGTAACAATTCTCTTAAAAACTTTTTGTCCGGGTGTATAATATACGTGTCGTCCATGTATCGGCCGTAAAACTTACAGGCTTTTACAATCTTGCAGTAATTGTCTATTGGTGTAGGGTAGTAAATGCCGATAACCTGCGATATTTGCGAACCTATCCCCACGCCCTTGTTATCCTCGCCAAAGGTCGCTACTAATTCCGTTAATAGTTTTATAACCCGCTCGTCGTCAATCAGCTTTTTGAATTGCTCTATAACTACGTCATGCCGGATATTGTCAAAATATTTTGAAAAGTCTATTTGTAAAACGTAGCCCTCGCGCCCGTACTGCCTGTAATATCGTTCTAAGTGTGTTTGTAGTCTTTTACGTGAGAACTCTATACCTTTGCCCTTTACGCTGGCCGCGTTATCATAAATTAAATAACGCTCGGTTGCTGGTGCTAAAATATAATCGCAAAGCGCCCGCTGTAAAACTCTGTCGCTTATGTGCAGGCTTTTTATATGGCGCGTCTTTCCGCGCTCGTTTATGTTGAACTCATAAAATGGCTTTTGTTTGTATGTGCCGTTTCTTAAGCGTTCGCTCAATTCGTAGATGTTTGATAGCTCATACATGCCGTAGCGCTGGACTGATTCTTTCCACTCCACGCCGCTCTTGCTTTTAATATACGCTTCGTGCAGGTTGTTTAAGTCTAATAATTTCTCGTACATTTTCCAAAATACCAATAATAAAAAGTTGGACGGGCGCTTATAGCGGTACTTGTCGTAACAAACCGCGTCACTCGTCATATTTGGCGTATCGCCTCGGATAAAGTTTCCTTCTAAAACGTACTTGTCTATAAAATACTTTGTACGCCATTCAAAGCGGGGACGAACATAATTGTTGGCATTGCTAGCGTTGTTGTAGTTGCTATTGCCGTTGTTGTTCGCATTGCAGAAATTAGCCGCACTCGCTTTCAAACTTTACCCTTAATTATTTTAATGTCTTAATAACTGAACTATAGCCGCCAGCCATTTCATGCGCTCGCCTGTGTCGTCGCGTTCAATTTCCAGCTTCTGCGTAAGTTCTTTTATCGTGTTTGTAAATACGGTTTTGCGCGTCTTGTTGTCGCTCTGTCGCCAGCCTTTTAATAGTTTTTCTTCCCGCTTGACTTGCTCGATAGTGCCCGCTAGCCAATTAAGATTTATAGGCAGGTGGCGTTTCAAATACTGTAAATCTCGGTATATCTTGCCGCATATCCCTATAGCCTTATTCTGTAGGCTGCGCCGGTCGTCGCACTCTCTAAGCGTTGTCGGGTAGATCGTGTTAGCCTCAATGATAAAATCTATTAAATCGTCGGTGTACGATAAAAGCCGCCGCTTGCGGTTGTCTATAAACCACTCGGGGTACTCGCTCGCGTATTGCTGGTTAGGCGTTTTCCCGTACTTCTCAAATATTTTATTTATTTCACTTTGGTCTTCCTCGCTTATGTCCTTAATTATTTGGTTTACGTTTCGCGGGCTTTTCTTAAGCCCAAAATTACGTAAACAAAAATCTGTTATATCGTCCTGCAATTTCTCGGCGCATTTATAAAACTCTAAGTCGCTTAGATTCTGCAGGTTTTTCAATACTCCCATTTTCTCGCCTCAATCTTTTATTATTTCTTTTTCCTGCACTCCGCCCACGCGGGGCGGGGTACAGGATTACGCGGCTACGCCGCTAAGATGAAGCGGGGACGAACACAACGGTTGGCATCGCTAGCGCCGAGGTAGGCGCTATAGCCGTTGTAGTACGCATAGCAGAAATTAGCCGCACTCGCTACGTCTTTAAGCCAATACCACGCTGTACGATTGTTTTGCGCCTGCTTGCTAAATGCAAATAATGGCAGCTGTCTGTTTGCGTTGCCGGTGTCATATCCCGATGAACTCCAAACGGTAGCCCCGTAAACTTCTACCTCGCTCATAAGTACGGCCTGCGCGCTTATCCACTCCCAATTGCTCGAACAGCCTAAATTACTACCGCCGCCGAACCTGTTTATGCCGCTTGCGTTCAATGTGTTACTAACTAGCTCTTTTGTGGTCTGTAAATGTGCGCCGAACTCTGCATATAATTGCTGGTTAATGCTTGCCGTTGCTGCTGTGCTTCCCGAACTTGCAACCGCACCCAATGTTTCCACGTTCATTTCGCTAGCCTTATAACCGCCGGTTGTGTCGTTTGCTGCGTTCATGCGTGCGTGTCCGAAGTGCTGCGTGCCGCCGAACCCTTGACCCGGCACCATTACTAAATGGTGTTTACTGATAACGTTGCTGTCGCCGTTTCCCCACATTGTGTCAATTCCGGCAATGGTTACGAACTTTGAACCTGTTGTTTGATAAGTGCCCGTTTTTTCGTATGCGCTTATTGCTCGGCTCATTTCAAAATAATCGCCCACGTAAATGTCTTCAAATAGCGCGAACCCGTTTGTACCGTTAAGGCGCTTCCAAAGTGTGCCGTCTGTTACGTAGCTTGTAATATTTTTCGGTGTCAATCTTGGTATGTTATGGCTCAATGCTGTAGCCACCGGGATTCCAAAGACAAACTGCGCGTTCGCTTTTGTTCCCGCGTTTCTAACTGTTGGTGCTGCGCCCTCTGCCAGCGCCTCTGCGCTTACGCTCTGAATAAGGGCGGCCACCTGTCCTAAGTTTACTGTTCCCATTTTTTCAAATCTCCTAGTATGTATAAATCAATTCGCCGTTTGAATTAAGCGAAAGGTTCGGCGCGTTGCTGCCGCTGTATGAAAGCATTAAATTGCCTGTCGTGCCGTCGATATAAAAGCCGAACATGCCCGATGTTTCTACAACCGCGCCCGTTCCCTGCTTTCCGTTTTTTACGTTAAAGCTCGCTGTCTGCTGGTTCGTGAACGTGGCAGTCCATGTGTTTACGCCCTCGCTCTCGTCGCTGCTTGCAGTCTGCTCCATGCTCTGTATAAATACGCCCGTAGGAAATACGGACGGGATAATCAGCCCGTAATATTTCATAGATTACCCCACAAAGCATACGTTTATTTTGCTTGATCCGCTCGCGGTCAAACAATTAACGCGGATTCCCGTTACTGCGTTCGCCAGCATTAAAACGGTGTTTTCTTGCAATATTGTGCCCTCTCCAAACGGATTGTCCCAATAACCGCCCGTGCCGTCCTCGCCGATTGTTTCCGCTCTGTTGCATGATGTTTCAATTGTGAAAGTCGCACTTGCTCCTGCTGGAATATGTACGGCCACCGTAATTGCTGCTACTCTGTCCGGCGGGCTTATCCACACGCCCTCGCCAGCGCCGACGTCCATTTCTTCGCTAACGCCCGTTGTGCCAATACGCGCCCGGGGTGTTACTCGTCCATAGCTCATTTTTCCACCTCACTTGTTTTTTCTTCCACGGCCGTCTCTGCGTCCGCTTCCTCAACTTTTGGCGAAAGTAGCAATTTTTGGAAAACCGCCACTTTCGGGTCTGTCGCTAAAATCTTTACAATTTCCGCGTAAGTTGTGTCGTCAATAATTCTACTCATGCCCTTATAGTCATTTTTTTAGTGGTTTTTTGCGCTTTATCGGATAATAAAAAACCCCGCGTATTTGCGGGGCTATTTTCGCACACGGCGCGTCTTTTGGCGTCGGTCGGGTAATTTGTCGATTTTTGCTACAAAGTCGCACACGCGCAAACGTAGGCGTATTGTAGGCCGTTTTTACTTGGTCGGTTTAAGCTCTGCCAGCGTCGGGTTTTCGCGTTTGAATATTTCGACCTGCTCCGGCGTCAGCTTGGCGGGGTAGTCCGTCCAAAAATTAAAAACCGTTTTTCCGCCGTCGAAAGTAAATAATATTTTTCCCTCGCTCTCTGTGGCGCTTGCCCACTCGATTTTGTCGCCCTCGTCGTATTTGTGAAACGTCATTTTGCATAACCTCCCGCGCCTATGCGCTGTAATGTCTTGGCCGTGTTGGTGTATTGCATAAGCTCTATAAACTCTTTGCTTTTTCCCAAACTCTCGACCTCGATTAAATACGCCGGCAATTTATAGCCGCGTGAATACTCGCAGCCGAACCTGCGCGCCAATGTTTCCCGGGTGAAGTTTTTAAACCCGTTTACGTCCGCGCTCTGCAGCTCTAAATATTGCAGCGTGCCGTCGTTCAATCTGCGTACTATGGCCGCATGGCAGCCGATTCCTAGTTTATATTCTTTACCCGTTTTTATAAACGGTTTCAATTCGTCAAAGGCTGTAAAATCGTTGTAATTCTCTACGACCTTAGAAACTACGCCCTTAAAGTGCGCCATTTCCACCGATGTGCTTTTATGGCTGAATAGCTCCATTGACCGCCCGCCGCGAAAGTCCCGAACGTCAAAGCCTGCTTTGTTTGCAATATAGGCGTTTGCCGCGCTGGAGCAGCTGCCGCTTGTAAGGTTTGCGCCTGCTATATGCTTTATGATCTCTTTTTCTGTCATTTCCTTAGTGTGCGCGTAAACCGTGCGCGCTGTTATTTTCAACGCCTCGGCTTCTTTGCGTGCCTCGCTTATCGGGTTATCAATCAAGCCCGCTTTTAATTGCTCGGTTTTTTAAATGACTTTTTGTGTCACTTTCTGCGGTATGTCTTTGTATGTGTCGGCCGCGTGTACCGTTCTAAGCGCTGTCGGTTGCTTGTCGTCCTTTGTGCCGATGAACTCGCGCACGTGGTCGCGCTCTATTCCCGTTTGTTTTGTGAACTCTCGCGCCTTTGCCTGCCATTCGCCGATTTTTTGGCGCGCCTTTGTATTGTCTACACCGCCCGCGCTCTCGGTCAAAGCCTGCCGTTTGTATTTTCTGATATTGCGCTCAATGCCACGCAGTTTTTCCTCTGCGTCGTATCGTGTCATTTTCTGCCCGTTATATTCCACGGTCTGCTTGCTCATTTCGTCTAGGTCGTCTTGCGTGTAATGGCGTTCCATTCCCTCAAAGTACGGATAAAATGAATGTCGGCAATTTATGCCGCAGATTCCGTCCGGCTCGCCCTGTCTGCAGTCGCTGAACGGTCTATATTTCGGATTCTTCCCGCTTAGTGAAAAAATACGGCCTTGCCATTCCTCATGGCTCGGGCGTGCTCCAATATGCGCGCTTACTTCTACAAGGTCGCAGTCTAGCTCCTCGCAATTATTAAGCGTCATGTTTGCCGCGGTCTGATTTACGCCCGTTAAAATGTTCATGCGGACGGCGCTCTCAATCGTCAATTGTACCGGCGTGCCGTTCCTGTACTGTACCATTGTGACGCCGTCTTTTGCTAAATTGTCGCAGGCGTTTTTCATGGCTGTATCATAATCAAACGCCCCGCTTGCCACCTGCATATATGCCGCGTTTGCCTGCATTACAAACTTGCGCTCTGTCGTGTATGCGGTTGTTATGGTGAGTCGTGATAAATCGCTGTATGTCTTTTGTATGCTGGAAAGCATAAGCTGCGCGTTTTGGTCGCTTACGCCATGCCCCAGCGCGTCCTTAAAAATCATATTATCGGCGCGCGCTGCCTTAATCATGGCGTCATTGTAAACGGCCTTTATTTCGTCGCGGACGGGTTTATCGTATTTCTTAATTAGTCGGTTTACGTCTTTGCGTAGCGCGCCGGATTCCGCCAATAACTGCGCCTGCCATTTCGTCGATTCTGTTACTTTGCCAAGCCGCGCAATTCGTCGCGCCATATCCTGCAATATGTCCGCTTCAAGCTGCGCGTATATCTCGACGATTTCGTCCGACAATCCCTCTAAATATCTCGGGGAAAGCATTTACCACCGCCCGCAGATAATTTTGAACGCGTATTTAATACGCTTGTGCAATGGCTGGCCGTTCACCGCCTGTTTTACTGCAATTACGGCCTTTTTTTCTTCTGCCGTCATGTGTCGCGCAACTGCTTTATTTCTATTTTTTGTGCTCATGTCTTTTTACTCCTATGCTAAATCAAACGGGCTGGGTGCTATCGGGTCGGGCGGAACGTTCGCCTTTGCCTGCGCTTCGTCCTCGCCGTAAAAGTCGCGTCTATACTCCCATTTATTCAAAACGCCCGCGTTGATTTCCTGCAGGGCGGTCTGTTTTGCCAGCTGTATGTCTTTGCGTGTTTGGTCGTCGTTCCACTTGATTGTGTAAAGTTCCTCGGTCTTGTGGCTTGCTGCAGGTGCTCCCTTGATTCCGTATGCCTCGGCCATGTATGCGAAAACCTCGGCCACTTCCTCATACTTCGCCGCTATTTCGTCCTCGATTTTGTCAACGATTGCGTAAAGTTCCTGTCGTCCGCCGCTGTACTGTGTCGCGGTCTGCTGTACTGCCTCGGCGTCGCTCACCGTTCCCTTGCCGATGTTAAGCGTCAATTCAATACGTCTGAAAACCTGTTGTAAATATGCGTTTTGTGCCTCTGTGCGCAGTTCCGGGCTGTACTCGTGTATTTTCTCGCCGTTGGCGCTGCCGTCCCCGTCGATTTTCTGAATAAGTTTATTTAATGATTTATCTAGCACCACGGTGTCCGTGTCGCCGTTTCTGCTGGTGTGTTTTGTGAACATGTCGCGATCTGCAAAGATTCGCTTTTCGCCCGCTTCCTGTTCCCAATCCATGCGGCTAAACTGTTTGTCGGCTTTTTCGATTAAGTCTATAGCGTCGTCAATCAATGCGACCGGCACGTTTGAACCGTCAATTTTATTTGTGGCGTGGCTTCTAAACTCTATAATCATCGGCTTGCCGCATTTATTCCAGCTATATTCCGGCGTAAGCTCGGCGGTCTGTTCGCACGCGGTCAATGGTACGCCCCGGAACGTGCCGCTCTCGTTTTCGTACAATCTCATTTTGACGTTATGGTTTTCGCCGTCGTAGTTGTGGATTTCGCATAATAAATAATTCTTTTTTGCTGTCACAATCTGTTTAAGAATAATTGCGCCTGTCAATGTGCCGTCAAAGTCGTACTGTGTCGGCAGGTAGTTTCCTAACGGTATGATTTCATATTGCAGCTTATTCTGTGCATAAATAGGGCGGAACAGTCCGCCGCCTAAAAGCGTGATAAACTCGACCACCTTGTCAATGTTTTTGTTAAGGTGTTCCATAGGCTTTTTAATTGCCTCGTTTTCTACGTCCAGCCCGATTTCGCGCGTAACAAAATAATTCAATCGCCCCGCAATCTGTGGCAATAGTCCGCATGGTTTCGCCTCTGCGTTCCACGGCGCGTGTCCGCTCATCATGTCCGCCCATAGCGTAATTTTACGGTACATTTCCGCCGTTATGTTTGTCTCTACGCCGGTTAAGTCCTCAATCTTGTACGTATGGAAATAGTTTAAGATGTTCATAAAAAAGCCCCTTATCTTTTCAAACATTGTTTTTTGTCCTCTGCCTTTATAGTCATTTTTTTAGCACTTTTATGCGCCCGCACGTCTCCATTCTTTTTCAGTCGCGTATCGTGTAAGCGCTAAATAGTGGTCGGGTTGCCCCTCGGGGTAGCCGCTCAATATTTCGCCCGTGCGCTTGTCTATGTCGTACTCGTACAGCGTGAACTCGTCCGCTGCGTGTGGTGCTCGTACAGGGTCGACGATAATAGCCGCCAATCCCTGCAACCACTTAAAGCCCGCGTTGCGGCTGCCTTTGCCTTTAATCGCCCCGCGTGTGTCTCCGCCCCATTTTCGATAGTCCGCCACACTCTTTAGCTCTGCGCTGTCGGCCGTCTGTCTGTCCTCAAATATGCTCATATTGTGCGCTTCCATGTGCTCGCGTGTAGCCTCGAACGCCTCATAATTGCCATGTTTCCAAAGATAAAGCTCGTCCCATACATAAAGCGTATTTGTGCGCGCGTCGTAGTGCATTGACCCGTATGCGTACGGATCGGGAAAATAGCCCCAATCTATGCCCTGCAGCGTTGTGTCCCATGTGTCTATTGTCTCGTCGGTGATTTCTTCAAGCCGTACGTTTTCAAAGACGTTTTTACCTGTTCCCGTTGCAATGCCTAAGTAAATATTTTCGTATGCGCGCTTGTTGTTTTTCTTTGTCTGCTCGATGTCGTGCAGGATAGATTCGCCCAGCCATTCCCTCGGTATGTCTAAATACGTCGTATGTACCACCATGCGGTGCGGGTCTTCCTGCCGCGCCTCTGTGTTGCACCAATGGCGGGTAGCGCTTGGCGGGTTGTAGCTCTCGAACATGTAGAATGTATCGCCGCCGCGCAATGCTGATATTTTAAGGTTTTGCAGGTCTGCCGGTTCGACCTCGGTCTTTTCCTCAATCCATAAAATAGCAATATAGCCGTTTGATATTTTCATAGACTTGCTTTTTTCCGCGTCGTCCAATCCTACAAACAAAATATTTTGTTCTTTGCCGTTTTTGCGTATGTATACAATAGGCAGCGCCGCCGTCTTGCTTTTCGGGATTTTAAAGCCCGCTTTCTTGCCGTTGCTCCTGCGCAGGTGTAGTTTATCAATCGCCCACACAATCTGCTCAAATACTGAATAACGCAATGTGTTTTTATGCTTGCGTACGATTACGGCGTTATAGTTGGGAAACAATACGATTAAAATAACTACGCAAATACTGATAAATGAACTTTTACAGCTCGCGCGTCCGCCCGGGAAAGTCCAGCGCTCTTTTGTGTGATTCATTATAGATTTGAACGCCCGATTATATACCGGGGCGAAAAGCTCGGCGGTGTTTATATTCATTCGTCACCGTCCGCCGTCTTTGGGTCTATCGGGTCTACTTCTTCCCCGTCGCAGATTACGTTAAGTGTATTATCCTCTGCTGTGTCGTCGTCTTCCAGCTTGTCCTCGTATGAATAACCGCGCTTTTTGCCTTTAGTTGCTAAATAAAAACGGATCATTGCGCCGTCACCGTCGTTTATCCGCTGTATCGCTTTTCCCTCTACAAAGTCGAGTGTTGTTTCTTCCTCGTCGCTCATAGCCTCGCGGGCTTTCTCGCTGTCGTTTATTGCTCTTTCTGCCGTATGCCAGCCGACGTGCAATCGGGCGGCTACTGTGGAAATAATACCGCGGCAGCCCTCAATTGCTGCGAGTAGTTCTTTTTCTTTTACTATTCTTTTTCGTCCCATTTCGTCCCCTTTACTGTTTCGCCGTTTTTGCCTTTACTCCGTAGTTGTCCGTTGTTTTGTGGCAGCTATGGCAGAGCGTCAATCCGTTGTTTATATCAAACCTCAAAGCCGGGTATTTACTTTGCGCTTTGATGTGGTGCGCCTCTAAACTCTTTTTACTGCCGCATTTTACGCATTTATAACAATCTCGCATAAATACTGCAGTACGCCACTCTTTATATGCTGCGCTTGTTTTCCTCTGTTTTTCCGCCTTTCCAAAAATGACTATTTTCGCCGCTCTGTGCCTCTTTAAGCTCTTTTGCGTAACATTCATGGGAGCAGTATTTTTTCCTGCCGTTTCTGTTATAAAATGCTTTTCCGCAAACGGGGCAGGTCATTTTTATAATTGGGTTTGCTCTCGATTTCTGCCAGCATTCTAACGAGCAATATATTTGTTTTCGCGTTTTCGTGTCTTTTACCGCTCTAAAACTCTGCTCACATATCGGGCAAGTTTTTACTGTCGCACGGTATAAATCCGGTCTGCTTTCGCCTTTTTTCACTCCAAACCTCCGGCGCCTACTTCTACGCCGTTTTCTTTAGCCCATTTCGTCCACCTGCGTCTTATGACATCTACATATCGAGGGTCAAGCTCCATAACGTAGGCCGTGCGCCCCAATTTCTCGCACGCTATTATCGTAGTGCCCGAACCGCCGAACGGGTCTAAAACCGCGTCGTCTTCCTTGCTGCTGTTTTTGATAAGTCGCTGAAATAGTTTGACCGGCTTCATTGTCGGGTGTTCCTCGTTGCGTGCCGGCTTGTCCTCGTAAATAATCGTATTCGGCAGATTGTCCCCGCGCAGCTTTGTGATTTCCTGCAGCAGTTCTTCTTTGCTCATTTTCTTGTAATTCGGCTTTTCGTCGTAAACGGTCGTAAGGTCTCGCCGTCCGTCCCAATAATGATTTGCGCCGTTTTTCCAGCCGTATAAACAAGGCTCGTGTCTCCACTGCCAATCCTGCTGGCCGAGCGTCATTTTGTTTTTTACCCATATCAAACATTGACGCAATTGTCCGCCCGCTTCCTGTAGCGCCTCTCTGAAAATAGCGCCCTTTAAGTCTGCGTGCCATATATAAAACGCCCCCCCCCGCTTAAGCTGGTCTAGCATGGTGGTAAATGCGTTTTTAAGGAACTCCTTAAACTCTGCGTCGTTCATATTGTCTTTTTCGATTTTCAAAGCCTCGGCGGTCTTGCCCTCGTAGTCCACGTTATATGGCGGGTCGGTGACAATAAGGTCGGCCTTTACGTCGCCCATAAGTGCGCGCATGTCCTCGGCGTTGGTACTGTCTCCACAAAATAGGTAATGACGCCCCAATCGGTAAAGCTGGCCGCGCTCGCTGTCTGCCACCTCGTCGGGTCTTACGTCGGGCGCGTTGTCGTCGTCCTTTGTTTCCTCGGGTTCTAACTTGGTTAAATCGAGCACGCCGTCGGGCAGCTGCAATTCGTCAAAGTCAATCTGTAGCCCGTCCAAAAACTGCGCCACGCTCTCGGCTGTCATGTGTCCGTATTGTGAATTAAGTTTTAATAATTTCTCTTTGGCTTCTGCCTCATTTTCTGCCGATACGTAAACGCAGGGCAGGGGCGGGATTTCCTCGCCCTCGCTCTGCAGCTTCTTCAATGCTTCAAGCCGTCCGTGTCCGTCCAATACGTGATTTATATAATTGCCGTTTTCGCCCGCGTGCGCCCATACAAAAAAGGGAAATGAAAAGCCGTGCTTTCGTATGCTCTTAATAATTTTCTCGATGTCCCCCGCGCTCCGTTCTTTCAGTTCGCCTTGAAACTCTGTAAGCTGGTGCAGTTCTATCGTGTCGCTTCCTGTGCAATTTATTACAATCATTTTTCTTTATCCTCATAATGTCCGCATTTAAGCGGGCGGGTTTCGTTGTACGCCCTGCATATTAAACGGCGCTCGGCTGGGTGCGTACAATGTGCCATATATACCGTTTTGCCGTCTGTTTTACCGCGCCACTTATACTCTTTTGAACGCGCGTAAAACTTGCAATTCTCGCAATTTTTCATTTTTTCTACGCCCTTATAGTCATTTTTTTAGCGTTTTTTTGCGCGTTATGACGTTTTATTTTTAAGTTTTCGACCTAACTTTAATTTCATTACCTTTTCGGTAAGTTCATTCTCAAACGCTGGGTCGGTTCTCGCGCGCTCTCTGCAGGTCTTGCATATCTCCGTAACGCGCCGTATTTTCTCCGCGCCGCTCTTGTCGTTGTCTACTACTACCGCCACAAAGTTGTCGTCTGTGTAGCTCTTTTCGCATATCTCGCAATATTGAAAATCTTTGAATAAAATAAAACTATCGGGTACGGGCATTTTTTACACTCCTTAAATCCAATCAATAACGGGCTTTTCCCGGCTTCCTTTTTCCCAAACGAACCACGCATAGCAAACCGCCGAACTCATATTAAAAAACTTTTCCTCGCCGTTTAATGCGCAATTTATGCGTTTTGTAAATACGTAGATTTTGCGGGGCGGGTTTTGCTGGAATAGCGCCCGCCGTTTTTCGCCCTCTAAAAATGTCAATTTCAAAAACATAGCTACTTTGTGGCCGTCGTCGATTACGTCCAGCGCGTGCTCGACAAACTCTGCCGCGTATTTATAGGGCGGGTTAGTGATGATGTCGCCCGCCCATTTTTCGCCCTGCTGCAGAAAGTCCTGCGCTATGATCTGCCCGCTATAATCGCGCTTTATTATATCGGTGCTGAATACTTTATAACCCGCTTGTTTTAATATCTCGGAAACATGCCCCCCCCGCAGGCCGGTTCCCATATCATATTATTAAACGTTTCGCGCTTTAATAATTCCGTTACAGCTCGCGGGTCGGTTGCGTAATAGTCGCGCGTTTCCCGCTCTCTTGTGCTGTGGCTGCTGTCGCCGTTCGTTACATATACGGCCGTTTTGTTTCCGCTCCAATCTTTCATTTTTGAGCCTCTCTGTTTTTAATTATTGCGTGTAAACTTTCGCCTATTCGTGCTTTTGCTGATTCTGTCAAAAGCTTTCGTACGGCCTTTTTAAAGGCTTTGTCTCCAAGTATTTCATTTACTCGTGATAGCAAACGACGGCCGGTCTTACGCTCTAAATACATGTATTTTTTGCCGTCGTGTTTTTGTATTACACGTTTATTCCTTACGCAGTAAAATACTTCGCCCATGTATTCATATTTTTTATAAACAATAAAAAATCTTTTATTTGTCTTCTTGTTGTATCTGCTATTGTTTAATAGTTTTATTGTCATATTGTCCCCCGTTAAAATAAAAAACCCTGTGTTGGCTGCTTCTGCCATTTAATAACCGTTTTTGCTTCTATCGCGTGGCCGCCGTATGTAGTGAACCACAAAGCGTCTTTGTGCATGGCGTATATTTTCACCGTTTCTCTTGTGGTTATATGCGCCGTATCGTCTAAGCTGTATGGGCTATTTTGCGGGCACGCGTAGCGCGTAAGCGTTACTGTGTCCCCCGGCTTTATCTCGTTGCAAAAATCAAGCGCCCGCTGGTATTCCTTTTTTTTCTCGCTCCAATAAGCCGCCCTGTATTCGTCACTTCTCCAATCCATTTTTAACCTCGCTAAAATCCCCGCCCGCTACAAGGCGCAGGATAATTTCGCCGTCGGTCTTTACCTGCCGAACCTGCGCGTTTTGCGCTTCCAGCTCCTGCCTCATTTCAGATATGCTCGCGCTCATTCTGTCGCAGCGTTCGCGTGTTATCCTGTTATCGTGATAGCACGCCACCCAATTAAGAACGGCAAACGAAAATATTAAAATGCTGATTATCAGAATTATTCCCGCCTCATTTTTTCCCATTTTCGCACCTCACGTTTTCGTGATATTTTATTTATAGCTTGTCGCCCTGCATGGCCGCGCGCTGGGCGTTTATCTGCATTTTTAAGCTGACCGCCCGTTCTATGTCGATTCCGTCGCGCCTGGCTGCAATAAGCGCGCATATAATCACGTCGGCTAGTTCCTCGGCGTATTTGCTTTCCTCGTGCGCCTCATACTTCCACATGATAAAAGCCTCTTGCGCCTCGATTACTTCCCCGGCGCAATGCTTCAAGATTTCCGCAACCTTAACGTCCGCGCCGTTATGCTGTCTCTGTAATGCTGATTTATAAGCGTTTTCTGCCGCTTCGTTTAAGTTCATTCGTTCACCTCTAAAATATCAAAACTATAATTTTTCCATGTCTTGCCGTAGCGTATGCCCTCGACAAACCGTTTTTTCCGTAATGTCTTATACCGCGGGTCTAGGTGCATTTCCTCGAAACTCTCAAAGGTTTCGCTCTTGCCCGTGTCGTTGTCCTTTACGATGTAATAAAACTTTTTCTTCGCTTCCTTACTCGCTGGAACGTCCCCGTAAAATATAAGCATTTTGTCGCAATGCCTCGTATTCTTGCCGTACAGCTCAAACTGTACGCGCTTGAATAAATAACCCGTCATGCTGTTTTTAATCGCAAAGCCCTGGCGCTTAAGGTATTGCTCCACTATGTAGGTCGCCGCGTTGTGTGCCTTTTCCATGCGCTCCGCCGCGTCCATGTTTTTTATTTTCTGCGATTGCTCGCTTAGTTTGTTTATATTCTTGTACGCGATTTCATACAGGAGCTTGTACATTTCACCTAAATACTCGCCCCCGTTCACCTTGTACTTCAATTGCAGATTTAATAACCGCTGGTTGTCATTCGTCGGCGTATCATAATACGGCAAGTCAAACGGCAGTTCCGCCTGCTTCATTCTGCCGCCTTAGTTTTCTAAAACTCTCGCCGTTCATTTCTACAATGTCGCCGCTCTCGACCAGCCTGTCTGCAGCGGCCACTCCGATGTACTTTAAAAAATCTGCTTTTGTAAAATTGCTGATTAAAACCGTAGGCTTTCGCGTGTTGTATCGCGCGTTTATAATCTGATACAGCATGTATTTTTCGTCTGTGGCTGCAATTCCGCGCCCGATTTCATCAACCACTAAAAGTTTCACGTGGCTGTAATGGTCTATAATCTGCTTTTCGGTTTGGTCTGCGCTGAAACTCTTAGCACGTCGGATTTCCTCTACAATGTCCGGGGCTGTCGCGTATTTTCCGCCGTATTCCCGAACCGTGCCGCAGGCTAGGTGTGTTTTACCTGTGCCCGCCGTGCCGATTAAAACCAGCGTTCTAAATGCCCCGCACTTGATCTCGCGCAAAAACTCGCCGATTGCCTGCGCCGCTGCTTTCTGCATTTCGTTTGTAACTTGGTATGTGTCTAAGCTCTCTAAATAATAGCGCTCCGGCACACCGCTTTTTTTATAGCATTCTATGCGCTCGCGTTTTTCCTGCTCCGCTTCCTGCCGTTTTATTTCTGCGTCATGCGCCGCGATTTCCTCGGGCGTCATATTGTCTAACGGATTCGTTATCAGTTTTTTAATAAAATCTAATTCCCCCATAATTTCGCACCCCTCAATTTTTTAAAACATGTTTTCGTATGCTTCTGTGTCCGCGTCGGTTGTGCCGTCGTTCCATATCGTTTTTGAACGGCTGCGCGCTTTCTTTTCCTCTGCGTCGCGCTTTTCCCATGTGCGCACGCTGGCGCGCCAATCGCGCATTTTTACCGCTCCAACTTTCCAGCCTTTGCTTTCGTAAAAATCAAAGAACGCCTGCGCGTCCACTTCGTTTTTACGTTCCGCGCAATATGCCGCGATTTCTTCCACCGTCGGTTTCTCAAAGTTTTTCTTTGGTTCTTTCGGTGGCTCGTCGCTCTTTGCTTCTGCAGGCTTTTCGGTTTTCTGTTCGCCGTAAACCTTGCCGTATCTCTTAAGCGCCGCCTCTTTTCTGCGCTCGCTTGTAATGCGGTATTTTTCCGCCTCGGCGTCAATTCTGCGCGCTATTTTTTTCCACACGGTACTTTCAAGCGTGCCGTCCTCAATTTCGGGGCTTTTGCCTGTAAGTCCGTAGTTGACCGTATACTCAATAAATCGCGCCTTGTATTCGTCGGGTAAGTCCTCGATGTATTCGGCGTGAAAAACAAAACTTTCTCTCATTTCGTCCCATCGTATTTCAAACCCTCGCGGGTGTATATTTTTTTACATAGCTTTATACACTCCGCGGGGTTTCCGCTTATATCCAGCGTCCCGTTACATTTCAAGCAGCATGTCATGCCGATATTAAACGGGTGGTCTATTACAAAGTCGCCGTATTTCTGCCGGTTCGCCTTTGTGTTTCCTATGCGGTGCGCCCCTTGTGGTTGTCCGTCCCTCAATGGCCGCCCGCAAACCTCGCAAACTCCGCCGCTTATCGCCAGCGCGTAACGGCGTTGTTTTTTTTCCGTCTCTGTCATTATCAAGCCCCGGGGCATACAGCCCCGTGATTAGGATTTAAGGATTATGAAGCGGGGACGAACATAAAAGTCGGCAATGCTAGCGCTGTAGCAGTCGCTATAGCCGTAGTCGTACGCATTGCAGAAATAAGCCGCACTCGCGTCTTCTACGGTCTCCGTCCAATACCATACACTGCAGTCTTCGTCCTTATCGAAACAAACGCGGTTTCTGCCGTTTCTGAAAAATGGCAGCGCGTTGTCTCCCCACAATTCTTCTTTGCGTAAAAGTCCGCAGTCGGCCGCTGACGTTTCTTTTCTCAATGCGTCCAAAAATGCGCCCCGCAAATATGCCGCCAGCTGTGTGTCTTCCCACACGCCTGTGTCGTTTCTGTCTATTGCGCTTTGAAATAAAGCCCGGTCAAATACAAGGCTTATCTGCTCGCCCTCGATTTTGTAAACTGTCGCATATTCGCCCGCCACTTCGATTTCGTCAAAGTTTAATTTTTCCTCGCCGTCGATTTCTGCAGCTGGAACCTTAAAGCCCGGAACTCTTACGCGGTCGCCAACCTTTACGCCGTCCAAGTTCGCCATAAAAACGCTGTAGTCCTCATATGTGCGCTGAATGTTTACGCCCGCCATTTCCTGCGCTGGTGTCTCGCGTGCAGGTGCTCCCATACCGTCGATTTTTAAAACCTCTGTTCCTGCGTTGATTACTACGCGGCAATTTTTAAAGTTATATTTCATAGTGTTGTATCTCCCTTAAAGGCTTTCCGCCGCGCCCGCCGATTTATCCTAATTGCAGAGCGGGGCGGCTTCTGCCTATTCTTGTAAAATTATTGAAAGCTGCGCCGCCAATATGTGCGCCGCCTCGATTAAAAGCGCGCACTCGTCTGTGCTGCTTTCGCTTTCCGGCTGTGGTACAATGTGCCCCGCAATTGTTTTATACGGGTAACCCATTTGTTCAACGGCTATCATTTTCACGCAGTGTTTTATTACGTCGTAGCTGTTGCCCGTCTCGTTGCATATCTGCATTATATGGCCGTTAAGGTGGTGGTTTTGTGACCCCTCGCCGGTTGTGCGTGGCTTCTTTGGTGGCTGCAGGGTTACTAAAACATAGTCGTTGTGTTTATCCCTGCATTTGCGCAGCTCGTGCTTTATGTTCGCATTTGCTCCGTCGTCTGCTGGCGGTTCAAACGCGATTCTGCCCGCGATGTTTACCCGCCTTAAAACGTATTGCACCATATCCGCCCGCCCTTAGTAGATGTCAAAGCCTTGCTCGCTCTGATCCACCGGCTGCATGTCGTCAAAGCCCGGCTGTTGTGGCGGTGTTACCACTTCGCCATTGAACGCCTCTTTTACTGCCTCAACCTGTGGCGGTAACTGCTGCGCCTGCTGTGCCTGCGCTCTCATTACGTCGCCCGCTGTCTGCATTTGTGACGTCGGGTTAAGCCTTGTGTTAAGGTCGCGCCGTATAGTCTCGATAACTTCCCGCGCTGTGTAGTCCTTGCGCATGTCGCTATATTTCTTTGCTTCTGCCTTGCTGAATACTGAGCCGCCGTCCGGGTACTTTGTGGAAAGCAGGCCGCCCAGCTCTTTCTTTTCTGCCGGTGTGGTCTCTCCGCCCTTTGGCTCAAACGCAAACTTTGCGGGCTGTTTTTTCGGTGGCTGCTGTGGTGCAGGCGCTCTCTGTGGCGCTGGCTGTGCCGGTGTTTCGGGTTCGTCCTTGTATTTGCTGCCGTCCCATTTATTCGCGTAGATGTCGGCCGCAACTCCCAGCATTTTAAGCGCTGTGCTGAACGCGTCTGTTACTGCCATTTTGTAGCCCTCGTCATTGCTTACGGCTGCGCCCTTTTCAAACTGTACAAGTTTTGACCCGCCGATTCCCACAATAGGCTCGCTCCATGCGTCCCCGTCTTTTACAAAAACGGCAACCTGCGCAAAGGCTAATTTTTCAGATCCTGCGCCCGCTTCAAACCACAATTTTTGAACTTCATACTTCCAGCCGATTCCTACAAGCCCGAACTTTTCTGTCATGGCTTTATAGCGCCACTGCGGGTTTATATCGGTTTTGCCGTTCAATTTTCCGCCCTGTATCTGTCGCAGTGCGTCTGCGGGCGGGCGTGCCAAACTTTCGTATATTTCTAGTGCTTTTTTCTCGTTCATGCCTCAACCCCCAAAATTAAAACGGTATATCTTCCGGGAACTCGTCGCCAAGTGTTGGCTGTGAATATTCCGGCGCGCTGGTCTGTGGCGCGTACTGTTGCGGGGCGCTCTGCTGTGGTGCAGGTGCGCTCTGTCCGTTTCCCTCGCGTCCGCCACAAAGTTCTACATTGTCCGCAATAATTACGATCTTGCTGAACTTTTGGCCGTCCTTTTCCCACCTCTGCTGCTGCAGGTGTCCCTCAATGGCTACTTGCTTGCCCTTAATTAAATACGGCTTCAAGTTCTCCGCTGTCTTGCCCCATATTGTCACGTCAAAATAATTCGGGTAGTCAGTCCAGCCGTTTTGTCCCTTGCGGCTTTCGTTGACCGCAATGCTGATATTTAAGCGCGCTGTGCCGCTTGTGATATATCCAAAATCCCCGTCGCGTACTAAGCGCCCGATAACGATAGTGTGGTTAATGTCGTTCATTCTTCGCCCCCGTCGTGTCTCATGTTTTTATAAAAATTGCAGAACTCTTTACATGCGCAATAATCGCCGCACTTTCTGCTGATTGCCGGGCGGTGCTCCACGTAGTATGCGTTACCCATTTCGCCCGCCATTGCGTCAGCGTCTGCTGAATTGTCAAAAAGTTTAATTGCGGTTTTTCTGCCGTTTTTCATAACCGCCCACTTTTCATCGTCCGCCCACCTTTCTTCTGCCGAGCATGGCTCTATATCGTCGTCGCCCAATTTATAGGCGTTTTCGATTTCCGCTACTTTCGCAATAATTCGCGCCTCGGTCTGCTGGAGTTCCTCGTCGGTAACTTCGAACTCATAGCGGTAAACCGGCTCTTGCGGGTAGCTCGGGTCTTTCTTTGCCTTGCTCTTGCTGTGGTCTTTAAGCAATGCAATAAATACGCATTTTTTTACGTCAAGCCCGCTCTGCTTAAGCAGCCACGCGTATGTCATGCCCTGCCGTCTCCAATCGTCAAAATCTGCAAACTGAACTTTCCAAACGCTGGCCGTTTTCCAATCGTAAATTGTCGCGTTTTCCATGTCGTAGCTGTCGACCTGTCCCGTTACAAATCCATTACCGACCGGCACTTTAAAGCTTTCCTCGTGGAAGTTATTATCCGGCTGCTTTTCAAGTACGGCGTGTACCGCTGTACCCCATACCGCCCACACTTGGTCGGCTGCGTCCACTTCGATTTCGTCAAAATGGCGGTCGCTCAAAATGATTTCTTTACAGCCCTTGTTAAGTGTTGTAGCTGAAAAACAACCCGGCTCGTTGTGGCGTCTTACGCTTACGGCGTTTACAAAGGCCGCAGGCAGATTTAATTTATTTGTCACTTTCATTGTCTGCCCCCTCGTCGTTTTCTGCTGGTGTCATGGGTTTAATTTCCAGCTTCCAGCCGTTGACCTCGTCCTCAAACTGCCCGGTCTTTTCTGCCTTGATAATCTCGTAATGTCGGCCGTTTCCGTAGTTGTCGGCCAGCTTGTCCGCTATTTCCTGTAATTCGCATTTTTTCATTTTCGCACCTCGAAAAATTGGATTTTTAAAGGTCTTGCTGCAGTCAATTCCTTTACGAAAACGGGCGGGATTCGAACCCGCTGTTACAGGCTGGTAGGGTAGCCCGTAATAAAAGCCCAAAGGGGAAAATCCTGTAAAAACCCTTTTGCTTTCCGCCCCAATCATAAGCA
>Ga0256404_1002993_pt1 | contig 35733 bp, 31 predicted proteins | sample RumenRJG_01DNA_FD_185990 | JGI IMG/M metagenome (GOLD analysis project Ga0256404, IMG submission 185990) | Bovine rumen microbial communities from Lethbridge, Alberta, Canada - RJG_01 | ecosystem: Host-associated > Mammals > Digestive system > Stomach > Rumen | place: Canada: Alberta | collected... | reverse complement strand
CTCACCTCGGGACTTCGCCACTACATTTTCGTCTTTCTTATAACCGTGCTGCTGATGTTCTTTATGGTGACTATCTTCAACCTCACCAACGGTATCGACTTCAAAGAGATATTCGGCAGCAACTGGGCGGAGGTTTCCGCCAAGCTGTTCAATGAATTTGAGGAGGCGGATATGCAGCGCGTGCGCGAGAGCCTCACAAAGATAGACCCCAAAGCCGAGGCAGACTTTGTAGCCTACACCGATAATATCCTTGCAGACGATATCCTTTACGGCTCTGACGCGACCGATAATCTTGAACGCTACATCAAGCCCATCAACGGCAAGCTCGCCGAGTTTGACAACGAGGTAGTTATCACCAAGATAGTTGCTGACGAGCTTGAAAAGGGCATCGGTGATAAAATGACCGTCGCCAACAATGGCAAAAAAGCTGATTATACGATAGTTGGCATAGTGCAGTCCACCGCGCAGTCGGGCAGGATATTCTATATGACTCTCGAGGGCGCAAAAAAGATCGGCATAAAGCCGTTTATGACAAACATCTACCTTGACGATAAGGACAAAGCCGACGAGATCGCAAATATGCTCAATAAGGACTTTTCCGATAGGCTGATCGCAAAGGCTTCCGAAAAGACCACGGTCTATGACAGCACCGAGGAGCTTGTCAATATGTTCCTTATGCTGATAATCTGCATCGTTGTCGGAGTTTCAGCGGTATTCCTGCTCGTAGCGGTAAGCCTTATCTGCAAAGTGACCTTCCTGCGCGAGCGCACAGACATCGGCATCTTCAAGGCAACAGGCTTTACCACGGGCAACCTGCGTGCGCAGTTCTCGGTGAGATTTCTTATCATCGGCGTGCTTGGCTGCCTGATAGGAACGATCATCGCAATCTTTGCGACAAATCCGCTTTTGTCAATGCTTATGTCGATAGTCGGCATGACAGATTTTATGCACAAGCTGACTGTTCTGGAGGTGCTTATCCCGGCACTTGTTATATGCCTTTGCTTTGCGGGATTTTCCTATATGTCATCAAAGAGGATAAGGTCTGTAAGCACCACAGAGCTTATCTGCGAATAAGCAGTATCCCCCCCTTTCATATAAAAAAGAGCACTCCTTAAGACGGATACCCATATAGAAGTTTTGCCCCCAAGCGTTTATGCGCTTAGGGGCATTATATTTTATTTTATACGGTTGCTAAGATAAATCGGAATTTATCGATGCTTTGCACCGATAAGCAATAAATAGTGAAGAGTGAATAGTGAATAGTGAATAATTGTGGTGTTCGCTTCGCTCACATATTTTTTAATACATCGCCGCAGGCGATACCTTAACTATTAACTTTTCACTATTCGTTATTCACTATTCACTGTTAGCGTCAAAGACGCTAAATTCTGATTTATGTTCGTAACAATTATAGCATAACATTGCTTCATAGTCAATATAAACGCCATAGTACTTCTGACTGTAAATCAGAAATACTATGGCATAAAACTTCTATATTAGCATAGCACGTTGTGAGCGCTCTTTTTGCTTTTATGTTTTAATAAAGAGGTGAGCCGTAGAAGTCACGGAACTGATCGTACAGATCATCGTCAAATTCATCGCTTTGCTTTTTCGATGACTTTTCGCTGCTCTGGCTCTGGCTGCTGCTTGTGCTTGTGCTGCCTTGTCCGACCGTAACGGTTATCTCAATGAACCCGCCGTCCCTGTAAACCTTGCACACAAGCTTGCTGCCGACCTTTGAGGCTTTGACTACCGAGGTCATCTCGGCGCTTGACTTTATCTTCCTGCCGTTTATCTCGGTCACGATATCGCCGACTTTCAGTCCTGCCTTTTCAGCAGGGGAGTCATCAAAGACCTCCATTATCACCGCACCCGAGCTTAAATCGCCCGCCTGCGTCTGATCGGTAATGTCCTCCGCACCGATGCCTATGTACGGCTTTTCAGCATAGCCCTTGCCGATTACGCTCTCGATGATAGACTTCACGTTGTCGATAGGTATTGCAAACGCGATGTTGTCGATAGATGCAGAAGACGACGAACCCGAGCTCGAGTACTTTGCGTTGGTTATGCCGATGACCTCGCCGTTCATATTGAACAGCGCACCGCCCGAGTTGCCCGAGTTGATAGCCGTGTCGGTCTGTATCAGCGTCATTGTGGAGTTCTGCGTGGTGATAGTCCTGTCAAGTGCGCTTACCACACCCGTTGTCAGCGAGAATGTCAGCTCACCCAGAGGATTTCCGATAGCCGCAACGTCATCACCGACGTTAAGAGCCGTTGACGAACCAAGCGTTACGGGCTTGAGGTCATCTGCTTCTATTTTCAGCACCGCAACATCGTTAGCCTCGTCGCCGCCGATAAGCTCTGCCTGATACTTTTTGCCGTTGTAGAGGGTGACTGTTATCTTGTTGGCATCATCAATAACATGATAGTTAGTGACGATGTAGCCGTCCTTGGAGATTATAAAGCCCGAGCCCGAAGCCGCCGCGGTAGTTTTGTAGCCGAAGTAGTTGGTGTTTATCGAGGTCGTTATGCCGACTGTCGAATCGACATTTGCCTTGTAGACCTCTGCCGCAGTCATCTTGCCTGTCTTTGTGACCTCTTTATCCGAAGCGGACGAGGATTCGCTGTCCTTGGGAACTGCCGTGTTGAGCACAACAGGCTTTTCCTGCTTGCTTGAAGAGCTGTCTGACGCTGCAACAGCGGAAGAGTTGTTCGAGCCGTTCATCAGCATATATGTACCGCCCGTGCCGACCGCACCGCCGAGAAGCGAAAAACAAAGCGCGAGTGCTGCAACTCTTGCACCGCCCGACTTTTTCTTTACTGCCGCCTTTGGCTGTACCTGCGGTATCTGATAAGCACTCTGTGCGCCCTGCTGTTCGTAATTGCTGTTATTGTCAAAGTTATAATATGTGTTCATACTTTTTGGTCCTTTCGTGTTTCGTTGTAACCAATAATAAAGCACGAACATTAAAGCAAGTTAAAAGCTATGTGAAAATCTCACGAAAAAATTTTCACACAGCTTTTACTTTTTGATGGTGATATGAAATAACATTGTGCCGCAGACCTTTTTGCCTGCGCGCTTTGCCGTCATTCAGACAGCATCAGGGTATACGCTGATAAGATTGTGGACAGCATCATATATCCTGTGGGCAATGTAGGGGTTATTCATAGTGTAAAGATGTATCCCGTCCGCGCCCTGTGCAATAAGGTCGGTTATCTGGTCGATAGCATAAGCAATGCCCGCATCGCGCAGAGCCTGCTCGTTATGCTCGTATTTTTCAAGCACGCGCATAAACTTTTTGGGCAGCGCAACACCGCACAGCTTTACCATTCTCTCTATCTGCCGCTTGTTGGTAACGGGCATTATGCCTGCCTCGATGGGAACATCTATTCCCGCAATGCGCGCCTTTTCGAGAAAATCAAAGAAGTAGGCGTTGTCAAGAAAAAGCTGCGTGATAAGGTGGTCTGCACCGCAGTCTACCTTGTGGCGCAGCCATTTTATGTCGTCAACAGCGCTTGTGCTTTCCGGGTGAGTCTCGGGGTAGCAGGCAGCGATGATGTTGAAGTCATACCTTTGCTTTATAAACGTGATAAGCTCGCTTGCGTGGCGAAAATCGCCTGTCGCGCTCTGCCCCTGCGCTATATCACCGCGCAGCGCAAGCACGTTTTTTATGCCTGCCTCTGCGATGCTGTCAAGTATCTGCACCGCCTGCTGCTTTTCAAGGTCTATGCAGGGCAGGTGTGCAACGCTTGGCACACCGAATCTTTGCTGTATATCCGTTGCTATCTGTATCGTCTTGCAGCCGTTTTTTCCGCCGCCCGCACCGTATGTGACGCTTATAAAATCGGGGGATATATCCGAAAGACTGTGCAGCGTATCGTAGATAACGCTTTCGTCAGCATCGGGCTTTGGCGGAAATACCTCAAGCGAAAAAACGGTCTTTTTTTTGAAAAGTTCAGCTGTTTTCATTTCTTGCCTCTCTTGCAGCGCTGACAAGGTTTTTAAGACTTGCAGCGGTTTCTGTCGTGCCTCTTGTTTTAAGTCCGCAGTCGGGATTTACCCATAGCTTGCGTGCGGGTATGCGCGTCAGCATCTTGTCGATAGCGGTCTTTATCTCGTCCTTTGAAGGAACTCTTGGCGAGTGAATATCATAAACACCCGGACCTACCTGCGTGCGGAAATCATTTTGCTTCAGCACATCAAGTATCGTCAGATCCGAGCGCGATGCCTCAAAGGTGATAACATCTGCGTCCATATCGTCAATGTAGGTGATGATGTCGGCAAACTCGCTGTAACACATATGCGTGTGTATCTGCGTTTCGGGCTTAACGCCGCTGTGAACGAACCTGAATGCAGGTATAGCCCAGTCAAGATAATCCTCTTTCCAGTCAGCTTTGCGCAGCGGCAGCTTTTCACGCAGAGCCGCCTCATCGACCTGGATGATCTTTATGCCGTTCGCTTCAAGGTCAAGCACCTCCTCGCGTATAGCAAGTGCGATCTGAAAAGCGCTCTCTTTGAGCGATATATCCTCACGCGGGAATGACCAGTTGAGTATCGTCACAGGGCCCGTGAGCATACCCTTCATAGGCTTGTCTGTGAGGCTTTGTGCGTATACCGACCACCTGACCGTCATCGGCTTTGCCCTTGAAATATCGCCCCATACAACAGGCGGCTTTACGCAGCGTGTGCCGTAGGACTGCACCCACGCCTTTTCGGTGAACAAAAACCCGTCAAGGCACTCGCCGAAATACTCCACCATATCGTTTCTCTCGTACTCACCGTGTACAAGAACATCAAGCCCTATCTCCTCCTGCAGCGCAACGCACTGCGCTATCTTGTCCTTTATGAAGCTCTCGTAATCTTCCTGTGAAAGCTCGCCTGTGCGGTAAGCCTTTCTTGCGGACTTGACATCGCTTGTCTGCGGGAACGAGCCGATAGTCGTCGTCGGGAAAAGCGGCAGCGAGAACCTTTCCCTTTGTATCTTTTCGCGCTGTGCGAACTGCGGCAGACGTGTGAGGTCGCCATCAGTCAGCGCCGCCGTCCTTGCCCTTACCTCGTCATTCGTGCCTGCTCTTTTTTCTGAATGAAGCGCAGTATTCTGTATGTACAAGGGTGAGCTCTGCGCATCGCCGCTGTCAAGGATCTCTTTGAGCTGTGCAAGCTCGCCGAGCTTTTCCTTTGCAAATGCGAAATGCTTTTTGTACTCCTCTGAAAGCTTTGTCTCGTTATCAAGCGTACATGGAACGTGCAGCAGCGAGCAGGACGTTGAAATAACGATATCCTGCGCGTACTTTTCAAGCTCGCGTATTATGCCGATAGTTTTTTTGTAATCGTTGCGCCAGATGTTCTTGCCGTTCACAACTCCCGCAAAGAGCGTTTTGCCTTTCGGGAAGCCGTACTTTCCGATAAGCCCGAGCGACTTTTTGCCCTCGGTGAGATCAATCCCGATGCCGTCAAGATCAAGCGAGATGATCTTTTCATAGCAGTCACGAACATCGCCGAAGTAGGTCTGCAAAAGCACCTTTGCACCGCCCTTTGCAGCGAGTATCTTCTTATACAGCGATACAAACAGGTCAATATCATCAGCCGTCATATCCTTTACAAGTGAAGGCTCGTCAAGCTGAACCCACTGTGCACCCAGCGCAGCAAGCTTTTGAACAAGCTCGCCGTATGCCGCCGCGGTATCCTCCGCAAGATCGGCAGCCTGCTTTGCACCCTTGTACGATGCAAGCTTTAAAAACGTGTAGGGACCGATAAGCACAGGCTTTGTCTGCACACCTGCATCAGCTGCCTCTTTGTAAAGGTCAAGCGGCTTGGTTCCTGCCAGCTTTATCTGCGTGTCGTCATCTATCTCGGGAACGATATAGTGATAGTTCGTGTTGAACCACTTTTTCATCGCAAGTGCCTTTACGTCGCCCTTTTCGCCCTGGTAACCTCTCGCTGCGGCGAAGTAGGTGTCAAGCGTACCCAGCCCGAGCTGTGTGTACCTTTGCGGCACAGCACCGAGCAGAAAAGCTGTGTCAAGCACATTGTCGTAATACGAAAAATCGTTTGACGGTATAAAGTCGATACCGTTTGCCTTTTGCAGCTCAAAGTTATAAAGCCTTATCTGCCTTGCGGTCTTTTCAAGCTCGTCAGCGCCTATCTCTGCGCGGAAATATTTTTCTGCCGCGAATTTCAGCTCGCGCAGCTCACCGATCCTCGGGTAGCCAATTATTGATGTTTTCATTTTACATTCCTCCTATATTCACACCTGATTAGTAGGTTAATATGCTTGAATTATAGCACACGTTCCGTGGAATGTAAAATATTTATTATTCATCACCCACCATAGCTAAAAGCTATATCAGCCGCTGTAATTTGCTATGTAGCTTTTAAGGTGTTCAAGGTATCTTTCGGTCATCGCATCGCTTGGCATGTCGGTGCTGACGATGTAGCCGATGTCCATTCTTTCATCGCTTTTAAGCGGTATCGCCACGATGTTATCTCCGTTGAGATCCCTGCTCATCACGCCCGAGGAAATTGTGTAGCCGTCAAGCCCGATAAGCAGATTGAACAGCGTCGCTCTGTCCGAAACAACAATATTTTTCGGCGAGTCCTCCGTAATATGCAGCTCCTCCGCAAAGTAAAACGAGTTCTTCAGCCCCTGGTCATAGGTAAGACGCGGATACCCCTTCAGATCGCCCAGCGTGACGCTTTTTTTGTGCACAAGAGGATTAGTCTTGCTGACAAAAACGTGCGGCTTTGCTGTGAACAGCTTTTCAAAGCGCAGCTCCTGTGTTTGCAGGATATGCCGCAGCACCTCGCGGTTGAACTTGCTCATATAAAGTATACCTATGTCGCTGCGGTGGGTGCGCACGTCCTCGATTATCTCCGCCGTTTTGAGCTCGCGCAGCGTGAATTCATACTTGTCCCTGCCGTACTCGCGCACAAGCTCAACGAAAGCGTTCACCACAAAAGCGTAGTGCTGCGATGATACCGAGAAAACTCTCTTTGGCGGGGGAGCAGCCTTGTACTCGTTTTCAAGCAGCTCCGTCTGCTCGGTTATCTGCCTTGCGTACGACAAAAACCGCGTACCCTCCTCGGTCAGATAAACGCCTCTGTTGCTGCGTGCAAAAATGGTTATCCCCATTTCCTTTTCAAGCTCGGCAACAGCCTTTGAAAGACTCGGCTGTGCGATAAACAGATTTTTAGCCGCCGTGGTCATAGAGCCTGTATCGGCGACCTCGATTATGTATCTGAGTTGGTTCAGAGTCATTTTTCATATCCTCCCTTGTAAGCGTGTCAGCCGACCGTGCTTTGTTCAAGGCTCTTTTCAAGCTCGCCTATATATGTCCTGCATATCTCGCTTTTTGCGCTGTATTTTTTTGTGATGTAGCCGATGTGCATTATGCTGTTGGGATTCTCGCTGTCCTCCCTGTAAGGCACGACCACATATTCGTTTGAGCTGCCGTCCCTTGAGAGTATCCCCGAGCAGAGCGTGTACCCGTTGAGCGTGCGCATAAGCTCGCCCATAGCCGCCCTGTCGGTAGCCCTGATAGTGCGCGGATAGTTGTTCTCGCTGAGTATCTCCTCGGCAAAAAGGAAGCCGTCGGTGCCGTCCTGTTCAAATGAAAGGCAGGGGTATTCGCCAAGCTGTTCAAGGCTGAGCGAGGGCTCCTTTGCAAGCGGGTGACCGCAGTACATATAAACATACGCGCGGCACTTTATAAGCTCGGTGAATTCAAGCTCGTACTCGTCAAGCAGTTTGCTTATCAGCTTGCGGTTGAGGTTGCTTATGTAAAGCACGCCTATCTCGCTTTTAAGACTTCCCACATCTCTTATCACATTCTGCGTCTGCGTTTCGCGTATCGCAAAATCGAACAAAAGCGTGTCAAACTGCTTTACCGTATTTATAAAAGCGTTCACCGCAAAGGTGTAGTGCTGTGTCGATACGCCGAACTTGCGCTTTTTTTCATTCCCCGCGTACCTTTCGCAGACAAGCTCGTACTGCCTGTAAAGCTGTGCAGCCTGGCGCAGAAAATCCTCACCCTCTGCGGTCGGAACAGCGCCCTTGTGTGTGCGCAGGAATATTTGTATGCCTATCTCTTTTTCAAGCTCGCGTACAGCGCTCGTCAGCGTCGGCTGTGATATGCAAAGATGCTCCGCTGCCTTGTTCATCGAGCCGTACTGCTTGACAGTCAGCGCGTAGGATATCTGGATTATAGTCAAATCGACCGCCCCTTTCCACATTTCTCGAAAAATAGTACCACACTTGCAGGCTCTTGTCAAGATACGCCCGCCCTGAATTTTTCGCCTCGGGCAATATGCTGTTTTTATTATCAGTTATAGACTGACTTTATAGCAAAGCCTATTTATGATAACGATTTCTTATAACATTACGATTTTTCACCGCACCGCAAAAGCGCACACAGCATAAATGTACCGCAAACGTCCTTTTGACCGCACAGACAACGTTATCACTTTTTGCCTGTGTGCTGCACCTGATGCTTGTTTTTTCGTATGCCCAAGTCCTGCAAATCGCACAAAACCGCCCTTGCGCAAGCCTTGTGATGATAACGATGTCACGTTTTTTTGTTGACCGGCGCGAAGTTTTGGGCTACACTGAACACATCGCAGAAAACGAAATCCAAAAACCGAAAGGGAGTAATCTTATGGCAGAATTAAAATTTGACACAAAAAAGATCAAGGCAGGCTACGATCCGCATGACAACAACCTTGCTATCTCACCGCCGATCTACCAGACCACAGCGTACGATTTCAAAAACACACAGCACGCACAGAACCTGTTCACCTATAAGGAGGCAGGCTACCTTTACACAAGGGTAGGCAACCCGACCGTCACATACTTTGCCGAGAGAGTAAAGGCTCTTGACGGCGCAAAGAACGCAGTCGCAGTTGGCTCTGGAATGGCAGCTATCAGCTATACGCTGCTCAACCTTGCATCAAAGGGCGGCACGATACTTGCATCGCCTTATCTTTACGGCGGCACGATAGATGCCTTTGACAGACTTTTCCCCGAGCTTGGCATAAATATCAAGCTCACCGATGCGGTGCTTGATCCGCAAAAGCTTGAGGAGCAGATAACAGATGATGTAAAGGCTGTCTACGTTGAGTCGATAAGCAACCCTAACGCATATCTTCTCGATATAGATGAAATATCAAAGGCCGCACACAAGCACGGAGTGCCTGTCGTAGTTGACAACACCCTCGCAACGCCTTACCTTTACAGACCTCTCGAGCACGGCGCTGATATAGTTGTCTACTCGGCGACAAAGGCGCTTACGGGACACGGCAACATCATCGCGGGACTTATCCTCGACAACGGCGATATGAGCCTTTATACAAAGGAAAAGTACCCCCAGTTCTTTGAGCCGATAGTAATGCTCGGCGGCAAGTCCACCGCAGATGTTTTCCCCGATAATTTCTTTATCTTCCGCGCAACGCTCGTGTACCTCAACCTGCTCGGCGCAGCACTTTCACCGCAGGATGCCTACCTTGGCATAATCGGTCTTGAAACGCTTTCGGAGCGTGTTGCAAAGCAGAGCGCAAATGCAGCGAAGATAGCAGCTTATCTTGAAAGCTCGCCCGCAGTCGAGTGGGTGCGTCACCCAAGCCTTGCAAGCTACAAGTTCAAAGCGCTTGCAGACAAACACCTCACCAACGGCGGCGGCGGAGTTCTTTCTTTCGGCGTAAAGGGTACGCCCGAGCAGGAGGCAAAGTTCATCAACAGCATAAAGCTGTTCCATTACCACGTTAACCTCGGTGATGCGCGTTCGCTTATAGTCGATTCGCCAAACACCACCCACAGCGAGCTTAACGAGGACGAGTTAAAGCTTGCCGATATCCCTCACAACCTTGTGCGCATCTCCGCAGGTCTTGAGGACGCAGACGACCTTATCGCCGACCTTGAGCAAGCCTTCAAGGCAGCAGGTCTGCTGTAAGAATAAATGAAGGGAAGTAGAATGAAATGGGCAGAAGAAAAAATGATAAGATAATAATTCTTGTTCTTGCAGGACTTTTTGCAGCTATCATAACCGTATCGACTATGATGATACGCATACCCACCCCGACAAAGGGCTATATCAACCTCGGTGACTGCTTTGTGAACATCGCGGGCTGGCTGCTCGGACCTCTTTACGGCGGCGCAGCGGCAGGCATAGGCTCGTCGCTGTCAGACCTTTTCGCAGGATACACGGTGTATGTGATACCTACATTTATAATAAAAGGTCTTATGGCAGGTGCGGCATTTGCGGTTTTCAGGAGCCTCAGAAAAAGGCTTCCGTCACTTGCAGGCAGGGTGATTTCTGCCATCGCAGCAGAGTGCGTGATGGTCATAGGCTACGCGGTGTACGAGTCATTCCTTTATTCATCCGCTGCAACAGCGCTCACGGGCGTTGCAGGCAACATCGTTCAGGGCATCGGCGGAGTTTTGTTCGGTGTGCTGCTGTATGAAGGAGTAATCGCAAGGATACCCGCTGCCAAAAGCCTTGCATCAGCAAAAAAATGATTTGAGTAAAAAAGGAGAGGAAAGTAATGAAGAAAAGAGTAAAAATACTGTCATTTGTTCTGTCGGCGGTGCTGCTTGCATCCTGCTCGGTCAGCGAGTCAAAGTCTGACTCTTCAAAGGCAGACAGCACAGCATCAGCAAGCAACAGCAGGTCTGACTACAAATACGGCAAAATAGATATCCCTGGAAAAGACGGCGCACTTTGCGGCGCACCCATCTACATCGCTTACGAGAACGGCTACTTTGCAGACGAGGGCTTTGATGTGAACCTTATCTCCACCGATTTCGAGGCAAGAAAGATAGGTCTGAACAACGGCTCTATCCCCATAGTCAACGGTGACTTCCAGTTCTTCCCGTCTATCGAGAACGGCATAGATGTAAAGGTCGTTGACGGTCTGCACGAGGGCTGTATCAAGTTCGCAGTCAAACCCGATTCCGACATCAAGACCGTGCAGGACCTCAAGGGCAAAAAGATAGGCGTTGACGAGATAGGCGGCACACCGCATCAGGTGGCTTCACTGTGGCTTGAAAACGCAGGCATCTCCGCAGATCCCGCAAAGGGCGAGGTGACATTTCTGCCTTATTCGGACGGCAACCTTGAATTTGAGGCGCTCGCAAAGGGCGAGATAGACGTTGCGGCTCTGTGGGATCCCCTTGGTTCTATCCACGAAAAAGCAGGCGATGTTCGTATACTGTTTGACCTTGGCACCGATGAATACTTCAAGGATCATTTCTGCTGCTTTCTTTATGCGTCATCAAAGGTGCTGAACGAAGAGCCAGAAAAGGTCGCTGCACTTTTGAGAGCATACCGCAAAGCGCAGGAGTGGATATATGAAAATCCCGAAAAGAGCGTGGATATAATCGTCAACAAAAAGTATGCCGCTATCGAGGATAAGGAGCTTGCAGTCTCACTTGTAAAGAGCTACGGCTATCCATCGGCGGATAAGCATAACGAAAGCTGGGACGAGCGCGTTGAAAACGATGTTAAGTACTTCGTTGACGGCTTGTCAAAGATAGGCTACCTCAAGAGCGATCCGAACGAATTTGCAAAGAAGATCTATCAGAAGGTAGATGTAAAATAAAACATCATTCGGGCGGTGAAAAAAAGCCGCCCTTTGAGTTCAAAGGTCAGGAGAGATACTTATGGATAATGCTGCTGCACTGCCGCTGAAGGCAGCCGATACAGCCGCCGGGAATACAAAAAAGTCAGTCAGGTGGGGCTATAAGCACAATGGCTTCTTTGCCCTGAAGGTGCTGCTCACCCTGTCGGGATTTATCATCGCGATCATCGTCAATATCGCCTTTCCCCAGAAGGCAGCCGTTGAGTTCAAGACCTATACGCTCGGCATTTTCGGTCTTAACATCGACCTCACGATAAACGATGCGTATATTTTTGTTATCGCCGTGCTTATGCTTATCTACGGCGCGGCAGGGCTGCGTGCGTTCTTTGACAGGGCAAGAAGAAAGCTTTACTGCAAAAATGCGGCTTTCCGCTTTGCAATAGGCATCGCACTTGCACTGTGGGATATCGGCGGCACAAAGCTGCAATGGTTTGCCCAGCCGTTTTTTCCCGGTCCTGCGCAGGTCATTGAGGCATACCTTGCCGACGGCGATTATGTGGTGCAAAACACACTGTACTCGCTGCGGCTTTATGCGGCAGGCTTTTCCTGCGGAGTGCTGCTTGGCGTAGGTACAGGCATACTTATCGGCTGGTTCCCGAAGGTCTACTACTGGGTGTATCCCGTGCTTAAAATAACGGGCGTTGTGCCTGCGGTCGCGTGGATGCCCTTTGCCCTCACGCTGCTGCCGAATTCATTCACCGCAGCGGTATTTCTGATAGTGATATGTGCGTGGTTCCAGATAGCCTTTCTCACCGCGCAGGGCATACAGTCAACGCCCAAGCAGACCTACGAGGCAGCGCGCATACTCGGCAGCGGACAGATAGGACTTATCACTCACGTTGCGATACCCCACGCTATGCCGGATATCTTCACAGGCATAAGCTCTGCAAATGCGATGGCATTCACAACGCTTGTAATGAGCGAGATGCTCGGTCAGCCGGGCGGACTTGGCTACTACATCAATCAGTCAAAGGTATGGAGCGCATACTATAAGGTGCTTGCGGCTATCGTGGTGATGGCAGTGCTTTTCTCGCTGATAAATCACTTTATCGGCATCATCAAAAAGCGCACGTTAAGATGGCAGGAGGGAGTGTTGAAGAAATGAGCAGCAGTATCAGCATCTCGCGCGTGAACAGGGTTTACACCGATACCGACGGCAATACCGTCAACGCGCTTGCCGATGTCAGCCTTGATATAAAGGCAGGGGAGTTTATTTCGATAATCGGTCCCTCGGGCTGCGGAAAGACAACGCTCCTGCGCCTTATCGCAGGACTTGATAAACCGCAGTCGGGCGAGCTTTCTATCGACGAGCGCGCAATAAAGGACGTTTCGACCGAGCGCGGATATGTCTTTCAGCAGGGAGGATTATTTCCGTGGCTGACGGTCGAAAAGAACATCGCATACGGCTTGAAGGCAAGGGGAGTGTTCAAGCGTGACAGGTCAAAGGTCAGCGACTATATCTCGCTGGTCGGGCTTGACGGCTTTGAGAGCGCCTACCCGCATCAGATATCGGGCGGCATGGCGCAAAGAGTCGCAATAGCAAGGGCGCTGATAAACGAGCCCAAAGCCCTGCTGCTTGACGAGCCAATGGGCGCGCTTGACTCTTTCACAAGGGCAGACCTTCAGGATAAGCTCCTCGAGCTGTGGAAGCAAAAGGGCACGACCATGATACTTGTCACACACGACATCGACGAGGCGATATACCTCAGCGACCGCATCGTGATAATGACACCGCGCCCGGGCAAGATAAGCAGCATCGTAAACGTTGACCTGCCAAGACCTCGTCACAGGGGCGGCGCAGAGTTTCTTGCCCTGCGAAAATCTATACTTGAATTTTTCGAGCTTGCGCAGGCACAGCCGCAGCCCGAATATATTATATAGGCATCACCGCACAGCCACCTGCTGACTCACAATGGTCATGCGGTATTGCCTGAAAAAAGGAAAGTGAAGAAAGATATGAAAAGAACGATATTAGGTCTTGCACAGGGCGTCGCAGCTCTTGTGCTGACGATAGGAGCATTTACATTTTTTAAAGCGTGCGGCGATATGGAAGGAAAGTTCATGGCTTGCCACTGGGCGCAGAATGCAGTCGTGCTTGTCGGCATAGTGCTGACCGTGCTTGCACTTGCGCGCATACTGCTGCGCGATGATAACATCAGAACAGGTCTTTCGATAGGCATTTTTGCCCTGTCAGCTGCCGCAGCGTTCATCCCTGGTACTGCGATAAATCTTTGCATGATGAAGGATATGGCGTGCCACACGGCCTTCAAGCCCGCGGTCATCGTCATCTCGGTGCTGCTCGCAGTTTTGTCGCTTGCAGATGTCATCGCAGGCTTTGTACTTATCGGGAAGAAGAGATCAAAATGAGCATCAGAAAGCTGCTCTTAAAAAGTATAACAGGCAGACCTCTGCGCAGCCTTGCGCTGCTGTTCATCTGCGCGATCATGTCAGGCGCGGTGTACGGCGGCGCAGTTGTGTGGGCAAGCCTTGATAACGGCATAAGCAGTCTTGAAAAGCGGCTGGGCGCGGACATCATCGTGGTACCCAAAAGCGCTGGTGAAAAGACAAAGCTTGAAGAAATGCTGCTTCAGGGAACTGTCGGATACTTTTATATGGATAAGTCGGTCAGCGATGAGCTTGATAAGATCGACGGAGTAGAAAAGCAGTCATCGCAGTATTTTCTTGTATCGGCAAACTCCGAGTGCTGCAGCGCAAAGGTGCAGATAATCGGCTTTGACGAGGATACGGATATCTCCGTCAAGCCGTGGCTGCAAAACGCTTACAGCAAAAGGCTGGGGCAAAACGAGATAATAGTCGGCTCAAAGCTCACCACAAAGGTCGGTCAGATATTCAAGCTTTACGGCGTTGAGTGCAAGGCGGTCGGCAAGCTTGAGTCAACAGGCACAGGCGTTGATACGGCGGTCTATGCAAGCAGCGATACCGTCAAGGGACTTATCAGAGCCGCGCAGTCAAAGGGTATCACGGTGCTTTCAAAGCAAAGTCCCGATGACGTTATCTCCTCGGTCTATATAAAAGTGCGCGAGGGCTATGATATCGACGAGGTCGCAGCGAAGATAAATCTTGGCATAGACGGCGTGCAGGCGGTGCGTACAAGGTCAATGATAACAGGCACAGCGGATAAGCTGTCCGTGCTTTCGGCAGGCATAACCATACTTATCGCCGCGGTGTGCATTCTTTCGGCGGTGATAATGCTCGTTGTTTTCACAGCGCTTGCAAATGAACGCAAGGGCGAGTTTGCACTGCTGCGCGTTATAGGATTTTCACGCGCAAGGCTTGCACGGCAGGTGCTCGGCGAGGCTTTTGTGATCTGCGTTATCGGTGCGCTTGCAGGGATAGCAGCTGCATCTGCGGCAGTATTCCCGTTCGGCGCGCTTATCGAGAAAAAAGCAGATCTTCCGATGCTTTCGCCCGGATCTCTTTCTGTGATCGGGTATGCGCTTATCGCATTTTCAGCGGTGTGCGTGACAGGTCCGCTTGCATCTGCGTACTCGGCGTACAGGCTCAGCCGCATCGACACGGGCAGAATACTCAGAGAGGGTGACAACTAAATGATCATCACAGCAAAAGGCATCAGCAAAAGCTATAAACGCGGCAAGGGCGGTAAGGGTTTCGTGCAGGTGCTTTCGGATACTGACCTTTCTATCGAGGGCGGAAAGGTCTATGTGATATACGGGCGCTCGGGCAGCGGAAAAAGCACGCTTGTGAATATCCTTGCAGGCATACTTTCTCCAAGCAGCGGCAGCGTCAGCTATGACGGCAGGGATATATACTCTCTTTCCGACCGCGAGCTTTCAGCCCTGCGGTGTTTAAGCGTCGGGGCTATTCCGCAGATGCACAGCGCAGTCGGCACATTGACTGTCAGAGAGAATATCCTTCTGCCCTCGGCGGTCAGCGAAAAGCCCGTTGACATCGCAAGGGCGGATGAACTGATCGATCTTCTCGGACTTACCGAGCTTGCCGATGTGCGCGCAAACGTGCTTTCGGGCGGAGAGCTGCGCAGGCTTTCGCTTGCACGCGCGCTTGTCAATTCGCCATCTGTCATCTTTGCCGACGAGCCGACAAACGATCTTGACGATGAATGCGCAAAGCTTGTCGTGCAAAAGCTTCACGCATCGGCGCAGGCAGGCGCGGCAGTAGTTATCGTCACTCACGAGCTGTTCGCCCGCAGTGATGCAGATGTTGTGCTTTGTATGCAAAATTCAAGTCTTGTGAGAGAAAAGGGGTAAATATGTTCATTAGAAAAGCAGCGCAAAGCGATCTGGATCAGATCGCGCAGATAGAAAGCATATGCTTTCCGCAGGGACAGGCAGCAGGCAGAGAGATTTTCAGAGATCGCCTGCGTACCTTTCCCGATCATTTTATGATAATGTGTGATGAATACTCAAAGGCGGCAGCGTTCATAAACGGCTTTACCACCGACCGCAGCGACCTTACCGATGAAATGTACCGCAGCGCATATATGCACGATGAAAACGGCGCGTGGCAGATGGTGTTCGGATTATGCACCCTGCCTGAGTACAGACAAAGGGGTTTTGCACAAAGGCTCCTCAAGGAGTTTATCAGGCAGGCAGGACTTCAGGGGAGGAAGGGCGTCGTGCTGACCTGCAAGCAGCAGCTTATCACCTACTACGAAAAGTTCGGCTTTGTAAACGAGGGTATCAGCAGCGGCTCGGTCATCGGCGGTGTGCAGTGGTACCAGATGCGTCTGCTGCTGGGATAAAAATTAACAATTACAGTATTGACATAGTGATACTGATGTGCTAATATCATAGTAATTTGATATGAAAACTATGTTGAAAGGAGCGGGTGTCGGTGTCACTGAAAGAAATAGCGCAGATGACAGGAGTTTCCGTGTCAACTGTCGGCAGGATACTCAACGACCCCAAGCACAGATGCTCAAACGAGCAGGTGCGCAAAAAGGTGCTTGAGGCAGCGCGCGAGATAAACTATATACCCAACGCAAATGCGAGAAATCTCAAATCGGGCGGAAGTATGGGCGATAAGATATACTCTGTGAACATATTGCTCACAAGGTTCTCCAGCGAGACCGCCGACCCGTTCTATGATGAGCTGCTTATGCAGCTTGAAAAGGAGCTGCGAAACAGCGGCTGCATAATCGCAAACGTCTGGCATAATGCAGAGTTTTCGGATGAAAAGGCGAGCAGGTCGGAAACCTTAACCGCACTTGTAGACTCGCTTTATGACGAAAACTCACAAAGGCACGACGGACTTATCATCATAGGCAAGGTCACAAGGCGGGCGCTGCGCGTGCTTAAAACAAGGGAGAAAAATATCGTATCTATAAACCGCAACACCACCAATTACGAGGTCGACGAGGTGCTTTGCGACGGCAAAAGGATCGCGCGTGAGGCTGTGGTTTACCTTGCGAGGCTTGGGCATACCAAGATCGCGTATGTGGGCGACTGCCATAACGAGTCACGCTTTGCGGGCTTTCAGGCGGCGCTTGCTGATATGCACCTTGCGCCCGATATCGACTATGTCTTCGATACCTCGCCCAACGAGCATAATGGGCTTATCGCATACGACTATTTCAGATCGCTCGCAGTGCCGCCAACGGCTGTCTACTGCGCAAATGATATCCTCGCCATAGGTTTCATCAACGCCTTTGGTAAGCGCAGGCAGAAGCAGTATCTTCCGTCTGTCATATCAAGTGACGATATAGATGCGGCACAGTACACCAAGCCTATGCTGACAACGATATCACTCCCCAAGGCTGATATGGTGCGCTTTGCGCTTATGCTGCTGCTTGACAGGATAAAGGGCGGTCACAAGATAGTTTCGCGCATCGAGCTTGAAGGTACGCTGATGATACGCGAAAGCTGCCGTAATTACAGCGAGATCTCAGAGCCCGAGTATTACATCTGACCGCGGCTTGCGAAACCCGTGATAACGTTCTCACATATGCCGACAAATCGGCGCTCAAAGCTTATGCAGATTTGCGAAAAGCCCCGTAACAAGAGTGATAACGTTATCACAAAGCAAAGTTCTTTAATGCTGATTTAACATTTGTGTTACCTTTTCTTCGGATAATCACCGCCTATAACGCCTATGCGCAAGCGGCAGACTGCCCGGCGTGATAACGTTATCACATATTGCGGTTGACTTATCCGAAGTTTTCATTTACAATAAAACCATACCAAACAGATAGGTAAACTATGAAAATGAAAGGAAAGACAGTTATGACCTACAAAAGTATTGATACAGCGCTTATTCACGGCGGTATTTCGATAGATGAGCGCACAGGCGCAGTCAATGTCCCCATCTACCAGACCTCGACTTTCAAGCAGGACGGTCTTGGCAAGATGAGAGGCTACGAGTATTCAAGAACGGGAAATCCTACCCGCGAGGCACTTGAAAAGCTTATCGCCGAGCTTGAGGGCGGATATGCAGGCTTTGCCTTTGCAAGCGGTCTTGCCGCTGAAACAGCGGTGCTCAGCCTTCTCCATGCAGGCGACAGGGTGCTTATCTCCTCAAACGTCTACGGCGGAACGTTTAGGCTGCTGAACAACGTCTTTGACCATTTTAATATAACCTACACCATTTCAGATACCGAAGACCCCGAGGCTTTTGAAAAGGACATCGCACCCGATGTAAAGGCGGTGCTTCTTGAAAGCCCTGCAAATCCGCTTATGACCGTCACGGATATAAGAAAGATAGCAGATATCGCACACCGTCACGGACTGCTCGTTATAGTCGATAACACCTTTATGACACCTTACCTGCAAAGACCTATTGAGCTTGGTGCAGATATCGTTGTCCACAGCGCGACAAAGTATCTTGGCGGACACAGCGATGTTGTCGCGGGTCTTGCGATCGCCAGAACAAAGGAGCTTGCCGACAAGATCGCCTTTGTGCAGAATTCCACCGGCGGAGTTCTCCCGCCGTTTGACAGCTTTCTGCTTATCAGGGGCATCAAAACTCTTGCCGTCCGGCTTGACAGACACGTTTCAAACGCGCTTGCGGCTGCAAAGTTTTTAAGCGAACACAGCGCGGTCAAGAGCGTTCATTACCCGGGACTTGAAACTGACAAGGGCTATGAAACGAACAAGTCGCAGGCTAAAAACGGCGGCGTGATGATCTCCTTTGAGCTTAAAGACGGCTATGATATCGAAAAATTCTTTGAGAGCCTTCAGCTTGTGACGCTTGCAGAAAGCCTTGGCGGAGTGGAATCACTTGTATGTCACCCTTCTACAATGACGCACGCATCTATCCCCGAGGATATACGCAAAAAGGTCGGCATCACCGATGGGCTGATAAGACTTTCCATCGGTATCGAGGATATAAACGATATCCTCTCCGATCTTGAACAGGCGATCGAAAGGTCAAAAGAGTGAGGTAAGTAAATATGCTGTATGATAATATGCATCAGCTCATCGGCAATACGCCGCTTGTTGAGCTTGTAAATATGGGGGGCTCCCCCGATGTACATATTTTTGCAAAACTTGAAATGTATAACCCCTCGGGCAGCGTTAAAGACCGCATAGGCGAGTATATGATAGCTGCCGCAGAAAAAGAGGGAAGGCTTAAAAAAGGCGGTACCATCATAGAGGCTACCGCAGGCAATACGGGACTGGGGATAGCATTCGCAGCACTTGGTAAAGGCTACAGGGTCATCTTCACAGTTCCCACAAAGTTCTCCGCAGAAAAGCAGGCGCTTCTTCGTGCGCTCGGAGCAGAGGTAATAAACACTCCGCGTGCAGAGGGAATGCTGGGCGCAGTAAGAAAGGCAGACGAGCTTCGCGGGCAGATACCCGGCGCTATCTCGCTTGAGCAGTTCAAAAACCCTGCCAATCCTCTTGCCCACTTTGAAACTACGGGCAAGGAGATCTGGGACGACCTCGGCGGCAGGGTAACACACATTGTTGCAGGCGCAGGCAGCGGCGGCACCTATACGGGCATCGTAAGGTACGTCAAGCAGCAGGATCCGAGCGTCCAGGGCGTGCTTGCAGACCCCGAGGGCTCGACCATCGGCGGCGGAGAGCATTTCGATTACAACATCGAAGGCATAGGAAACGATTTTATGCCCGATACCATGGATATCAGTCTTGTCGATAAGGTCGTCAAGGTTAATGACGAGGAGGCGTTCTCGACAGTGCGTGAGCTTGCGCGCAGGGAGGGCATCATCGCAGGCTCGTCATCGGGCGCTGCGATGGCAGCAGCCTTAAAGCTTGCAAAAACTCTTGAACGCGGAAACATCGTTGTTGTTTTCCCCGACCGCGGAGACAGATATTTCAGCACGGGACTATTTGAATAGCGGTGATAAAATGAATTATCTGATAGCATTTGCAAGCTCCGACGGAGTGAATATCGACAGCCATTTCGGCGCGGCAGAAAGCTTTTACATCGCACGCCTTGATACTCAAAAGCTTGACTGCGATATCATCGGGCAAAGGACTGTAACACCTGCCTGCAGCGGCGGCTCGCACGAGCTTTCGGGCTTTGATGCGATACTTGACACACTTTGTGATGTCAGCGCGATAGTCGCACAGCGCGCAGGATACGGCGCAAGAGAGTACATCTCACAAAAAGGCATCGCCGTATATCAGATGCCGCTTCAGATCGAGCAGGCGATATGCTTGCTTATGGAGGAAAAACAATGGGAGGTTGACAAATGGCTATCTCATACGAGGAGCTGACGACAAAGCACCCCTGCTTTGCCAGAGGCGAAAAAAACGGCAGCGGACGCATACATTTACCGATTAGTCCAAGCTGCAACATACAGTGCAGATTTTGTGAGCGCAGCTTCAACAGCTATGAGGTGCGCCCGGGAGTGAGCAGAACGGTCATCACGCCGCAGGAGGCGATAGATGCCATCCGCAGAGCCTTGCAGTTCTGCCCCGATATAAAGGTCGCAGGGATCGCAGGCCCGGGAGATACCCTCGCAAGCCCCTTTGCACTTGAAACATTCAGGCTTATAAAAAAGGAGTTTCCAGGGCTTGTAAAGTGCATGAGCACCAACGGGCTTTTGCTTGCCGAAAAAGCGCAGGAGGTCATTGATGCCGGGATAGACTCGCTCACAGTCACCGTCAATGCGGTCGATCCGCAGATAGAGGCACAGCTCAACGACGGCATCTTGTGGCACGGTGAGCATATCGAGGGCATCGAGGCTGCAAAGATACTTATCGGGCAGCAGCTCAAGGGGATAAAGCTCGTCAGCGATGCAGGCATCACCCTGAAGGTCAATACCGTGCTTGTGCCGGGTATAAATGACGGTCACATCGAGCAGATCGCAAGGACAGTCGCAGAGGCAGGGGCGAGCATATACAACATCATACCGCTGATACCACAGCATAAGCTCAGCACTTGCCGCGAGCCCGATTGTATGGAGCTTGAAAGGGCGATACTCAAAGCATCAAAGTACATAGATGTTTTCAGGCACTGCCAGAGATGCCGCGCAGACGCGGTCGGCATACCCGGCGGCGAGGACTTTGGAGACAGGGTATACCTTGATCTGCAAAGGCTCTCAAAAAAAGATACGTTTTCACACGGTTGATACAGATATGGATATGGAGGAAAGTAACATGGCTAAAGAATTAAGACAGATCGCAATTTACGGTAAGGGCGGTATCGGAAAATCCACCACCACACAGAACCTCACCGCAGGACTTGTCGAAAGAGGGAATCACGTTATGGTAGTAGGCTGCGACCCAAAGGCAGACTCTACAAGACTTCTGCTCGGCGGACTTCACCAGAAGACCGTCCTTGACACCTTGCGCGATCAGGGCGAGGACGATATAGAGCTTGACTCTATCCTCAAGGAAGGCTTTATGGGCACAAAGTGCGTTGAGTCGGGCGGACCTGAGCCGGGCGTGGGCTGCGCAGGACGCGGTATCATCACCTCTATCGGACTGCTTGAAAGACTTGGCGCATACACCGAGGATCTTGACTATGTGTTCTATGATGTCCTTGGAGATGTTGTCTGCGGCGGCTTTGCAATGCCGATACGCGAGGGCAAGGCAAAGGAGATATACATCGTAGCCAGCGGCGAGATGATGGCGCTTTATGCGGCAAACAATATCTCAAAGGGTATCGCAAGATATGCCCGTCAGGGCGGTGTAAGGCTGGGCGGCATCATCTGCAACAGCAGAAACGTTGACCGCGAGGCAGAGCTTGTAAGAGCCTTTGCAAAGGAGCTCGGCACACAGATGATACACTTCGTCCCGCGTGATAACGATGTTCAGCGCGCAGAGATAAGGAAAAAGACAGTTATCCAGCATTTCCCGCAGTCGCGCCAGGCAGACGAGTACAGGGCGCTTGCCGAGAAGATAGAGCAGAACGATATGTTCGTTATCCCCAAGCCCATGACTCAGGAAAGACTTGAGGAGATACTCTTTGAGTACGGACTTATGGAGAACATCGAGGACGATTACAGGATTTAATAGGAGAGTGCTTTATGAGTAAAGTCAATTTGAATATACCCGAGGTCGAAATAAGAGAGATACGTCTTGGCTCGATAACGGGCTTTCAGGGAACGGCTAAAGAGCTTGTTTCAGCCTGCTCGGGCTGCGCAAAGCTGAAGGATAAGAGCCGTTCGTTCAGCCAGTGCCTTGGCTGCGGAACGTCAAATGCCGCTTGTACCCTCACGCTTATTCAGGACGCGGCGATAATCTCACACGGACCTGTCGGCTGCTCGACCTGTCTGCACGAGTTCGCATTTACCTACCGCGTGAACGCATACCTGCGTCAGCTCGACCACCCAACGCAGAGAAAGATATTCTCTACCAACCTTGAAGAAAAGGATACCATCTACGGCGGCGCAAAAAAGCTTGAATCAGCGATACGCGAGGTGTACAAGCGCGCAAAGCCAAAGGCGATATTCGTCATCACCACCTGTGCGGCAGGCATAATCGGTGACGATGTTGAAAGCGTCACCAATGCCGCAGAAAAGGAGCTTGGCATACCCGTTGTCGCAGTATTCTGCGAGGGCTTCCGTTCAAAGATGTGGACATCGGGATTTGATGCAGGCTACCACGGCATCGCAAGAAAGATAATCAAACCCGCAAGACAGAAAAGGAACATCATCAACGTCATAAACTTCTGGGGCAGCGATATCTTCCGCGAGTGGTTCGCAGAGCTTGGCTACGAGCCGAATTACATCACCCCCTTTGCGACCGTTGACAGCCTCAGCTATTCCAGCGAGGCAGCGCTCACCGTGCAGGCTTGCTCAACGCTTGGCAGCTACCTTGGCGCAGCGCTCGAGCAGTCATTCGGCGTACCCGAGATAAGAAACTCACCGCCGTACGGCATCGCGCAGACAGACCGCTGGTTCAGAGAGCTTGGTCAGATACTTGGCAAGGAAAAAGAGGTCGAGGAGCTGCTTGCGCGCAAAAAGAAGGAGTATATGCCAAAGATAGAGGCTCTGCGTGAAAAGCTCAAGGGCAGGACCGCCTACGTTACCGCAGGTGCATCTCACGGTCACTCACTGCTTGCGCTGCTCAAAGAGCTTGGTATGCAGCCGCAGGGCGCAGCTATCTTCCACCACGACCCGCAGTACGATAACGAGGACGAGCGCGCGGATACCCTCAAACATACCGTTGAGGATTACGGCGATGTCCCCAATTACAACGTCTGCAACAAGCAGGAGTTCGAGCTTGTCAATGTGCTCAACCGCATAAGACCCGATATCCTGCTCGCACGCCACGGCGGAATGACGCTGTGGGGCGCAAAGCTGGGCATACCCTCACTTCTTATCGGTGACGAGCATTTCGGCATGGGCTACGAGGGACTTGTAAACTACGGCGAGCGCATACTTGAAACTATCGAGAACGACGAGTTTGTAAAGAACCTTGCAAAGCACTCGTCAAATCCGTATACAGACTGGTGGCTTGCGCAGGAGCCGTACACATTCTTGGGAAAGTAAAGGTGAATATATATGGCAGGATTGATTGAGCAGGAGAGATACACCTGCGCGATAGGCGCTTTGCAGACGGTCGTTGCGATACCGCGTGCAGTGCCCATACTTCACTCGGGTCCGGGCTGCGGAGTGATGATAAAAGGCTTTTTCGAGCGCAGCGCAGGCTATGCGGGCGGCGAGACCGCACCGTGTACCAACTTCAGCGAGAAGGAGGTCGTTTTCGGCGGAACAGACAGACTTCGCACCCTTATCAAAAACACCTACAAGGTGCTTGATACCGACCTTCAGGTAGTAGTCACAGGCTGTACCGCAGGCATCGTGGGCGATGATGTTGCAAGCGTCACGGATGAATTTCTCTATGAGGAGGACAGACCGATAGTCCACGTTGAAACATCGGGCTTCAAGTCCAACAACTACGTTTCACACTCGGCAGTAGTAAATGCGATAATCGACCAGTATGTGAGCAGATTTGAGGAGCAAAACCCGTCGCGCTCGGAGAAAAACCTGGTAAACGTCATCGCATCAATACCTTATCAGGATCAGTTCTGGAAAGGCAATCTCAAAGAGTATAAGCGCCTTCTCGAAGGGCTGGGACTCAAGGTCAATATCCTTTTCGGACCTCACAGCGCAGGCGTCAAGGAGTGGCAGACTATCCCCAAGGCAAACTTCAATGTCTTTGTTTCGCCCTGGTACGGCGAGCCGATAGTCAAAAATCTGCAAAGGCGCTACGGTCAGCCGTACTATCAGTTCGGTTATATGCCCATCGGCGCAAATGAAACTACAAAGTTCTTGAACGGCGTTGTTGATTTCGCACTTGAAAACGGCGCAGAAATTGACGAGAAAAAGGCAAGGGCGTTTATCGCCGAGGAGGAAAAGGCATACTACGAGGAGATCGACAACCTCGCTACCTTCCTTCTGGAGTTCCGCTACGGACTGCCGAGCTATGTGCACATCCTGCACGATGCAGGCTATGTGACCGGTTTGACAAAGTTCCTTCTGCACGAAACGGGACTTGTCCCCAAGGAGCAGTTCATAGTCGATAACGTACCCGCAAAGTACCGCGAGAAGATCGAGGCTGATATAAAGTCGGCATCTGATAAGCGCGAGATACCCGTCTACTTTGACCCCGATGCAGGCGCAATGCAGGATCTCATCAGAGGCCTTGACCACAAGGGCAGGGGACTTATCCTCGGAAGCGGCTGGGATAAAGAGCTCGCCGCCGAGATAAATGCAGACTTTCTTTCCATCGCCTGCCCGACACCGTACCGCATCGTTCTTACCACGAACTATGTCGGCTATACGGGCGGACTGCGCGTGATAGAGGACATCTACAACACCGCACTTGCAACATACAAGTAACGGCTCAAAAGGAGAGTGATCCTATGGCAAGGCTTGCTGTGGCAACATCTGACGGCTTTACGGTCAACGAGCATTTCGGGCACGCAAAGTTTTTCCGCGTGTACGATATAAACCAAAGCGGATATGACTTCATCGAGGTGCGTGACGCAGTCGCAGCCTGTCAGCACAGGCTCGGGCACGATACCACGCGCTTTGATAAGATCATCGAGCTGCTGTCTGACTGCGATGCGCTGCTTGTGCAGAAGATAGGCGAGGGCGCAGCGGCATATCTTATAGCAAGAAACGTCCGTGTCTTTGAGGTCAGCGGAAGTATCGACGCTGTGCTTGAAAAGTTTATCGCGGATAAGATAATTTAAGGTATCAGCCGCCCAAGCGTGCGGTACTGCGCTTTATCCCACACTCGTGCTGTAATGGCGCGGGTGTGTTTTTGTTGTTGACATAGCTGTTTTGGTGTGGTATAATCAAGCAGGCGGGGGTGTCCCGCTGTGTGTATCAAAAAAATAAAGAAAAGGGGTTTTAACAATGAAAAAAGGCTTATCTTTCAAAAAGAAGCTGCTTTCGATGTCCTTGGCGATCTGTATGGCGTTCGGTTCGGCATCTGTCCTTCCGCAGTCGTTTTTTGCAGATACTGCGTCTATCAGCGCAAGCGCGGCAGAAACTCTCTACAAATACGGTGATTACCATTACAGGATCCTTTCAGACGGAACGATAGAGATCGTCTTCTATCACAATACGAGCAAAACCGTGCCCGCGATAACCGTTCCTGCCTCCATCGGCGGCAAAAAGGTAACATCTTTGGATTCGGCAAGCTTTTACTCTGAAAAAGTCGCTTCGATAGTCGTTCCCGAGGGTGTCAAAACGATCAAAAGCGGCGCTTTCAAATATTGTACCGCTACAAGCATAACGATCCCAAGCACCGTTACATCTTTGTCATTGAACGCTTTCAACAGCTGTGATAATCTTCAAAAGGTCGTTATAAGTTCAGCCAACAAGAACTATTCATCATCAAACGGCGCGCTTTTGAGCAAAGACGGTACAAAGCTCTACTATGTACCAAGCGGTGTTGTAAACTATACTATCCCCTCGGGCGTAAAATCTATCGAGAGTTATGCAGTCGACTGCAACAAGATCATCCGCACGCTGAACATTCCCGATTCTGTGACTACCATCAAGAACTCCTCAATGACGAACGATCCTCAGCTCACGACCATCAATGTCGGCGCAGGGGTCAGCTTGATCGCAGGTTATGACGTGACAGGCAAGTCAGGTTCTGATTTCCATTACACACTTGAAAAATTCACAGATATAAACGTATCAGCTTCCAACAAGACCTATGCATCTGTGAACGGCGTTCTTTACAACAAGAGCAAAACCAAGCTTCTTTTCTGCCCCGAGCACAAAAACAAGGTGACTATCCCCGCAACTGCATCATCTATCGGACTCTACTCGTTCTCTGACAACAATGCACTTGCGAGTATCTATATCCCAAATAATGTCAAGAAGATCGAGATAGGTGCGTTTGCACGCTGTACCGCACTCAAGAGCGCTATCCTTCCGTACGGACTGACTGAAGTCGATTCAGCACTCTTCCAAGGATGTAAAAGCCTTGCAAGCATCAGCATACCAAGGGGTACGGTCAAGATAAAATCATCTGCATTTTACGATTGCCCAAAGCTTTCGAGCGTAGTTATACCAAACACAGTTGAGTCACTGGGCTCAGGTGTGTTCACCAAGTGCAGCGCCCTGAAGGATATATATATCCCAAGCAGCGTTACGAGCATTGCTAATGATACCTTTGATAAATCCCTGAAGCCTGTTATCTACGGCAAGAAATCGAGCAAGGCTGAAACGGCAGCTAAAAACAGCGGACTCACATTCAGAATAATACCCGAAACAGTTACCAGATATGCAGGCGCAGGCAGATATGATACTGCAAAGTCCATCTCTGCCGAGGGCATAAAAGCAACAAACAAAAGGGTCGTGCTTGCATACGGTCTTAACTATGCCGATGCACTTGCAGGCGTGCCGTTCGCATCAAAGATCGGTGCACCTATACTTCTGACCACAAAGGACGCTCTGCCCGAGGAAACATTGGGCGAGATCAAGCGCCTTGGCGCAACTACCGTCTACATTCTCGGCGGAACGAGCGCTATCGCACCGAACGTTGCAAATGTTCTGAACAAGAACGGTATCAAAACCGAGCGTATCTATGGACAAACACGTTTTGAGACTGCAACAAAGATCGCAGCAAAAGTAAGTACCGCACCCAGCGAGATATTCTTCGTTTACGGTCTTAATTATGCGGATGCGCTGTCAGTAAGTCCGGTAGCAGCGCTCAAAGGCGCACCTATCATCTATCTGCAAAAGGACGGAAATATAGATGCGGCTACCGCAAAGTACCTCAGCTCCGTTAAAGGCAAGGTGAAAAATGCCTACGTCATCGGCGGAGAGAACGCTATCTCCAAGCCAATGATGACCAAAACAGCAAAGGCTCTTGGACTCACCGAGGGTAAAAATATCGTCAGGATCAGCGGTTCTGACAGATACTCCACAGGCATCGCAGTAAATAATAAATTCAAGTCATCGTTCAAGACTAACACAATCTGTGTTGCGACAGGACTTAATTTCCCTGATGCACTTGCAGGCGGCGTTCTTGCAGCAAAGCAGTATGCACCGCTGGTACTTGCAGATAACAAGCTCAACGCCGATCAGACAAAGTACCTTGGTTCAAAAAGTGTATCAAATATAATCGCTTTCGGCGGAACAGCAGCCGTTCCAAACAGCCTTGTTTACAGCATAAGCCAGGCTCTTGCATAAACTTAAAAACTATTTCAATAACTGTCCTGACATCTTCAGGGCAGTTATTTTTTTGCAAAAAAAGCGACCGCACCAAAGTACGATCGCTTTTTTCAATTCGTCAGATGTAGTACATATAGTCCTTCTGCGCGGTGAGATCCTGCTTGTATTCCTTTATCAGATCATCAAGCGTCATCTTTTCGACAAAGCGGCGCATATTGCTGTTGAGCGTAGACCACAGACAGTTGTTCACCGATGCGCGTATGCCGCTTGCCTGATCGTCATCAAGCTCGCAGCTGTTTGCAAGGATATTTGTATCGAGAGCATTGAGTACATCGCAAAGAAGTATCTTATCAGCAGGGCGCGAAAGCTGGTAGCCGCCGTGTATGCCCTTTTGCGACTTTACAAACTTGCCCTGGCGCAGAGCAAGCAGTATCTGCTCAAGATACTTGTGCGAGATGTTCTGGCGCGCGGCAATATCCGATGACCGCACCGCCTGTCCGCCCTCGGAATGAACAGCAATGTCCGTCAGAGCAATAATGCCAAGCTCTACCTTGGTGTTTATCTTCATATCAGCTTTCCCCCTGTTTTATCATTTCTCGTCTATCAGTTTTTCGAGCGTGTTCCAGCTTAAAAGTGCACATTTTACCCTCGCAGGCATTTTTGATATGCTTTGCAGCGCACCTGCCTCCTCAAGCTCGTCTATCTCCTCATCGCTTGCCTCGCCGGCTATCATCTTCCTGAAAAGCGCCGTGCAGTGCTTTGCCTCATCGGGAGTCTTGCCGATGATAAGCTCGAGCATGATGTCAGCACTTGCCTGCGATACCGCGCACCCTATCCCCGTGAAAGAGCCATCGGTTATAACGCCGCCGCGAATGTCAAGATTGAGCTCGATATTGTCGCCGCAGGTCGGGTTGAGCCCCTTGCAGCAGTGGGTCGCACATTCAAGCTCGTGCTTGTGCAGCGGGTGAAGATTGTGGTCGGCAAGCACCTCGCCGTAAAAGCTGTCAGCTGTCATAGCCCATTCTCCTCCTTATCGTTTTCAGCGTGGCGATAAACCGCGCGATGTCCGTTTCGTCATTGTAAAAAGCAAGGCTCATCCTCGCACTTGACGGTATCTCAAGATACTCGTGCAGCGGCTGTGCGCAGTGGTGTCCCGCGCGTATAGCGATGCCGTCTGCATCAAATATCGCCGCGATGTCGTGCGGGTGAACATCGTCCACCGTAAAGGTGATTATCCCGTGATGCTCGAGTGCATCTTCTGCGCCAATGATGTTTATGTGCGCTATCTCTTTCATCTGCTCAAAGGCAAGCGCTGTAAGCTCGTCCTCGCGCTTTTGGACAGCGTCAAAGCCAAGCTGTGAGATGTAATCTATCGCCGCTGCAAGCCCCACCGCGCCGCCTGCGTTGACCGTGCCTGCCTCGAATTTGTGCGGAAGCTCTGCATATGTCGCATCCTCGCGCGTAACGTACTCTATCATCTCACCGCCGTAAAGGAAGGGCGGCATTTTTTCAAGTATATCCTGCCTTGCGTAAAGCACGCCTATACCCATCGGCGCAAGCATCTTGTGCCCCGAGAATGCAAGAAAATCAACGCCGAGCTTTTGCACATCAATAGGAATGTGCGCCGCGCTCTGTGCCGCATCGCAGACTATCAGCGTGCCGTTTTTGTGAGCTATCTCTGCAAACTCCTTTATCGGATTGAGCCTGCCGAAAATGTTTGAGATCTGCGCTATCGCAAACAGCTTTGTCCGCGGCGTGAGAGCCTTTTCAAGCGCCTTGGCGGTGTAAAGTCCGCTTTTGTCGCATTCAAGGAATTTCAAAACGGCGCCCTTTTGCTTTGCAAGCACCTGCCACGGCAGAAGATTTGAGTGATGCTCTGATATGCACACAAGTATCTCGTCGCCCTGCGTGATGTTTGCCTGCCCCCAGCTGTACGCTATAAGGTTGAGGCTCTCGCTTGCGTTGCGGGTAAAGACTATCTCTTTCGTGCTTTGCGCACCGATGAATCTCCTCACGCTCTCGCGTGCGCCCTCGTAAGCATCTGTTGCCTTTACGCTCAGCTCGTACAGACCGCGCAAAGGGTTGGCGTTCTGCTCGCTGTAATACCTTGTCACCGCGTCGATGACCCTCTGCGGCTTTTGCTGTGTGGCAGAGCTGTCAAGGTAAACAAGGTCCTTGTATTTTTCAAAAATAGGGAAATTGTGCTTCCCGATAAGGTCGTTATTCATTGTCTGTCCCTCGCGTGATGATCTCATTTATTCGCCCGCGCACCTGCTCGTCAGCTATCCTGCCGACTATCTGCGCGATCTTTGAATGTGCCATAAGGCGAACTATCTCGTCCTCGGGCAATCCGCGTGAGAGCATATAGAAGATATGCTCCTCGTCAACGCGCCCGATAGATGCGCCGTGGCTGCCCTCAACGTTCTCCTCTGCGCAAAGTATCAGCGGAACGGTCTTGTTGACCACCTTTTCGCCGATAAGCAAAGCGTCCTCGTTTTCCTCTCCCAAAGCACCCGAGCAGCCGTTCACAAAGTCGATAGTTCCCTTGAACGTCTTTTCCGCGCTGCCTTGCATAACGCCCTTTGCAGTTATCTGCGAGCGTGTCTTTCTGCCAAAGTGGCGCGCTATAAGATTTATGTCCAGCCTGTCGCTGCCGCCGAGCAGATAGCCGATGCTTGTATCCAGCTGCGCGCGCGTGCCGTCAAGGTGCACATCGACCTCGCTTATCGTGTCAGCCGTTTTCAGATAAAGCTGCACCAGCTGGAATTCCGCGTCATCACCGATCGCCGCCTCGACCTTTGATACCGTGCGCTTGCTGCCGTCAAACACCTGCACCAGCGTAACGTGCGAGCCGCCCTGTGCTGTCACCTTTGTTGTGATATGCGCGCTTTCCCTGGGGCTTATAAACATCACCGCGCTGCGCTGTTCACCGCCCTGCGCGCTTACCTCAAATGCTGCACTCTCACTTATCTGCACCGTGCCGCCGGGCGAAACGCTCTCGCTGACGGGTGCAGCGGCATCTGCCGTTGTATCGTTTACCCCCAGCCACGTAAAAGTCGGGCAGGGGAGTGTGTTAAGTTTTACAATGCTCATTTTATCACCCTATACTTCCGTGCATCTCAAGCCCGATAAGATTGTTCATCTCCATCGCGTATTCAAGCGGAAGCTCCTTTGAAACGTTGTCTGCAAAGCCTCTTACTATCATCGCCTTTGCGTCCTGCTCGCTCATTCCTCTGCTCATCAGATAGAAAACAGATTCATCGCTGATGCGCCCTATCTTCGCCTCGTGACCGACATCAGCGTACTTTGTGCGAATGTCCATCGCAGGCACCGTGTCAGAGCGCGATATGCTGTCAAGCATAAGCGATTCGCAGCTTACCGAGCTTTTGCTGCCGTGCGCGTTCTCCTTGACCACAACAGCACTCCTGAAGGTGCTTATTCCGCCCGATTTGCTTATCGACTTTGTGTTCATAAACGATGACGTGTTTGGCGCGTTGTGTACCATTTTTGCACCCGTGTCAAGATTTTGTCCCTCTCCTGCAAAGGTTATTCCCGTGAATTCTGCGCGTGCGCCCTCGCCGTTCAGAATGCTCATCGGGTACAGGTATGAAACGTGCGAGCCGAAGCTGCCCGACACCCACTCTATCTTTCCGCCCTGCTCGACCAGAGCGCGCTTGGTGTTGAGGTTGTACATATTCTTTGACCAGTTCTCGATAGTGGAGTAGCGCAGCGTTGCGTTTTTGCCGACAAACAGCTCAACGCAGCCCGCGTGCAGACCTGCCTCGTAGTATTTCGGCGCAGAGCAGCCCTCTATAAAGTGCAGATACGAATCTTCCTCGAGGATTATCAGCGTATGCTCAAACTGTCCCGCGCCCTTTGCATTCAGCCTGAAATACGATTGCAGCGGTATCTCAAGCCTTACTCCCTTTGGGACGTACACAAACGAGCCGCCCGACCATACCGCACCGTGCAGCGCCGCAAACTTGTGGTCAGTCGGCGGAACTAGCTTCATAAAGTGCGTTCTTATCATCTCGGCGTAGCGTTCATCGTGCATAGCGCTTTCAAGGTCTGTGTACACCACGCCCGACTGCGCGACCTCTTTTCTCACATTGTGGTAAACAAGCTCGCTGTCATACTGCGCACCCACGCCTGCAAGCGATTCTCTCTCCGCCTGCGGTATGCCCAGGTTCTCAAACGTCTGCTTGATGTCATCGGGGACATCGTTCCAGTCGGTGTTCATACGGCTTTTCTGCCTGATGTATGTGATTATCCTGTCAACGTCAAGCTCGTCTATCGAGGGTCCCCACTCGACCATTTTTGTCTTGTTGTATATCTCCAGCGAGTGCAGACGCAGCTGCCTCATCCATTCGGGGTCGCCCTTTTCCTGCGATATCGCATTGACTATCTCACTGTCAAGACCGCTGCCGAGAAAGCTGCTCTCGTCCTCATCGAACCTGAAATCGTAGCGTGAACGGTCAATGTCCGCAACATAAGTCTTTTCGCTCATCTTCTCACTCCCTGCCGATATATCTGTCAAAGCCGTTTTCAATAACATCGTAAGCAAGCTCCGAGCCGCCCTGTGCAGCTATCTTTCCGTCTGCAAGTATGTGCGTTGTGTCAACAGTGAGCGCATCGAGTATCTTTGTGTTGTGTGTGATGATAAGCAGCGTGCCGCCTGTGCGCTCCTTGTATTCGCTGATTCCCTGCGATACCGTCTTTACCGCGTCAACGTCAAGTCCCGAGTCGGTCTCGTCAAGTATCGCGAGCTTTGGCTGCAAGATAAGCAGCTGCAATATCTCCGACTTCTTTTTCTCGCCGCCCGAGAACCCCACGTTGAGATCTCTGTCTGCATATGACGGATCCATATTAAGAGTATCCATCGCCTCTTTGAGCTTCTTTTTGAAGTCCCACAGCTTCATATGCTTGCCGCTTATCTGTTCAAGCGAGTTGCGCAGAAATTCCGAAAGCGTGATGCCGGGTATCTCCACAGGGTTCTGAAATGAGAGGAATATCCCTCTCTTTGCACGCTCGTAAGCCGATTCGTTTGTAATATCCTGCCCGTCAAAAATGATCTTTCCGCCCGTGACGGTGTATTCGGGGCTTCCCATTACCGTAAGCCCAAGGGTCGATTTTCCTGCGCCGTTTGGTCCCATAAGAACGTTGGTGCTGCCTTGCTCGACAGCCAGATCAACGCCGTGCAGCACAGCCTTGTCCTGCGCGTTCACGCACAGGTCTGTTATTGTAAGCAGATGTGACATATCCATTCTCCTTTTGTATATAAATATAGTATGCAACAAATCCTACCATTACACTATGGAATAGTATTATTTTATCATCAAAAGCCTACCAAGTCAATAGGTTTATGCAATTTTCATAATAACCTACAATAAAAGTAGGTTTATATTCGGTTTCTTTGTACACAATTTCCTATTGACTTTGTAGGAAATATGGGTTATACTTAAACCATACCAATCCGATAGGAAAATAGTTATTGACAAAGAGGTGCTGATAATGACAATACATTTCACATTGCTTATCCGCAGCAATTACCGCTTCGGGCGAATGCGCTTTGAAAAGTAAGGATAAGAGGGAAGAATAACACGTTCGATCACTATATTAAATATAAAGGAGTAAACTATCATGAGTAACTATAAATTTGAAACATTACAGCTTCACGTCGGACAGGAGCAGGCAGACCCTGCAACAGATTCAAGGGCAGTGCCTATCTACCAGACCACATCTTACGTTTTCCATAATTCGCAGCACGCAGCAGCGCGCTTTGGTCTTGCCGATGCAGGCAACATCTACGGCAGACTCACCAACTCCACACAGGACGTTCTTGAAAAGAGAGTCGCAGCGCTCGAGGGCGGTGTCGCAGCACTTGCAGTAGCATCGGGAGCAGCAGCTATCACCTACGCTATACAGGCGCTTGCAGGCAAAGGCGAGCATATCGTCGCACAAAAGACCATCTACGGCGGCAGCTACAACCTGCTTGCTCACACTCTGCCTATCTACGGCATCGAAACTACATTTGTCGATATCCATGACCTTGATGAAGTCAAGGCAGCTATCAAGCCCGAAACAAAGGCTATCTTCATCGAAACGCTCGGCAACCCCGGCAGCGATATCCCCGATATTGATGCTTTGAGCAAGCTCGCACACGAGCATAACATACCGCTTGTTATCGACAATACATTCGGTACACCGTACCTTATCAGACCTATCGAGCATGGTGCAGACATCGTTGTACATTCTGCAACAAAGTTCCTCGGCGGACACGGCACAACACTGGGCGGCATCATCGTTGACTCGGGCAAGTTCAATTGGAGCGCAGATAAGTTCCCGGGCATCGCAGCACCGAACCCAAGCTATCACGGTGTTTCCTTCACCGCAGCAGCAGGTCCCGCAGCGTTTGTCACCTACATCAGAGCTATCCTTCTGCGCGATACGGGCGCGACTATCTCACCGTTCAACGCATTCCTGCTCCTGCAGGGCATAGAGACACTTTCTCTGCGCCTTGAACGCCATGCAGAAAACACCAAGAAGGTCGTTGAGTTCCTCTCGGCACATCCGCTGGTAGAAAAGGTCAACCACCCGTCCCTGCCCGATCATCCGCAGCACGAGCTTTACAGCAGATACTTCAAAAACGGCGGCGGCTCGATATTCACATTCGACATCAAGGGCGGAAAGGAAGAGGCTTGGAAGTTCATTGACGCGCTGAAGATCTTCTCGCTGCTTGCAAATGTTGCCGATGTCAAGTCGCTTGTTATCCACCCTGCGTCAACAACACATTCACAGCTTTCCGAGCAGGAGCTGACCGATGCAGGCATCAATCAGAACACTATCAGACTTTCGATAGGCACAGAGCATATCGACGATATCATCGCAGACCTCGAAAACGGCTTTGCCGCTATCAGATAAAGGTATAAAGGAGAGATTCTTATGGCAAACATCTACAAGGGCACACTCGGACTTATCGGAAACACTCCGCTTGTTGAAACCGTAAACATCGAGCAGGAGCTTGGACTTGAAGCGACCGTGCTTGCAAAGCTGGAATACTTCAATCCCGCAGGCAGCGTCAAGGACAGGATCGCCAAGGCAATGATCGAAAAGGCGGAGCAGAACGGTCTGCTCAAGGAGGGCTCTGTCATCATCGAGCCGACCTCGGGCAACACAGGTATCGGACTTGCATCTATCGCCGCAGCAAAGGGCTACCGCATCATCATCACAATGCCCGAAACGATGAGCGTTGAAAGACGCAATATCCTGCGTTCATACGGCGCAGAGATCGTCCTCACAGACGGCTCGCAGGGAATGAAAGGCGCTATCGCCAAGGCAGAGGAGCTTTCAAAGCAGATCCTGGGCAGCTTTATCCCGGGGCAGTTCGTAAACCCTGCTAACCCCGAGATCCACCGCACTACCACAGGTCCGGAGATCTGGAACGATACCGACGGAAAGGTCGATATCTTCATAGCAGGTGTCGGCACAGGCGGAACAGTAAGCGGTGTCGGCGCATTCCTCAAGGGCAAGAACCCCGCAGTAAAGGTCGTAGCCGTTGAGCCTGAAAGCTCACCCGTGCTTTCACAGGGCAAAGCAGGCTCTCACAAAATTCAGGGTATCGGCGCAGGCTTTGTACCCGAGGTGCTTGATACAGACATCTATGACGAGGTGTTTGCCGTATCAAACGAGGATGCCTTTGCAAAGGCAAAGCTGCTCGCTAAAAAGGAGGGTATCTCGGTAGGTATCTCCTCGGGCGCAGCACTTCACGCAGCTATCGAGCTTGCAAAGCGCCCCGAAAACAAGGGCAAGACTATCGTTGCACTTCTCCCTGACAGCGGCGACAGATACTATTCAACAGCACTGTTCACAGAATAATATATCTTTCCCGAAAAAGCGGAATGTCGGCTTTGCCGATGCTCCGCTTTTTTGTGCAACGAAAACCCCCAGCTATGCTGGGGGTTCAAAAAGCTTTAGCTATGAGTAGAAAAACAAAACCTCCTATGATAGAATAAGAGTAGGTCTGCTAACCGAAACTTAAAAATCAAAG
>Ga0256404_1002992_pt1 | contig 35749 bp, 28 predicted proteins | sample RumenRJG_01DNA_FD_185990 | JGI IMG/M metagenome (GOLD analysis project Ga0256404, IMG submission 185990) | Bovine rumen microbial communities from Lethbridge, Alberta, Canada - RJG_01 | ecosystem: Host-associated > Mammals > Digestive system > Stomach > Rumen | place: Canada: Alberta | collected... | reverse complement strand
AAGAGGAAAGCGTTTGGTTACAGAGATGACGAATACTTCAAATTACTATTACTTGGCATGAAAGACGAGACAGTCAAAACTGAATAGACAGGCATACCTACCAACGGGAAAAGCGGAAGAACCAAAAAATTAATGTCAGATTCAGCCCGTTTTTGTTGCAGATTCAATTATTTTTCGTATCTTTGTCGAAAATTTAGATAAATAGGAAGGGAAACGCCATACGCAAGTCATTTTCGTGGGGGAGGATGAGTTGTGGACGGATGGATGTTTTCCTTTTGTGTGTTGTATATGATACGGCACGCAGGCATAGAATGAAATTCAAACAATTATTAATAATAAACGCTATGAAGTTAAGATCACTCGTTACGATTGCTGCCCTCGTGCTGGGGACAGTCTCTGGTATGGCCCAGGCTACGTACACAGCTAAGGACGGCACAGAGTACACATTCAAAAAGCATCTGTTCCTCGACCTTCAGGGTGGCGCACAGTACACTCTGGGTGAGGCAAAGTTTGACAAGCTCATCTCTCCGAACGTGCAGCTCGGCTTGGGCTATCAGTTCAATCCTTGGTTCGGCACCCGTCTGCAGGCCAATGCTTGGCAGAGTAAGGGCGGCTACAATGGTATTGACGAGAACGGTAAGCCTGTTCCTGTGACTTCTACCTACAAGTTTAAGTATGTCGCACCGGGTTTGGACTTCATGTTCAACTTGAGCAACCTGTTCTGCGGCTGGAATCCTAACCGTGTGTTCAATGTGACAGCCTTCCTCGGCGGTGGTGCCAACATCGCTTGGGCCAACGACGACGCTGTGGCTATGCACAACGGCAACGGTGTGGTGATGCGCTATCTTTGGGACGGCACAAAGATCAAGGCTTTCGGCCGTGGCGGTTTGGATCTGAACTTCCGTGTGAGCGACGCTGTGAGCATCATGCTCGAGGGTAACGCCAACGTGCTCAACGACCGCTACAACAGTAAGAAGGCTGGCAACGCTGACTGGTACTTCAATGCATTGGCCGGTCTGCGCATCAACCTGGGCAAGAGTTACACCAAGAAAGCACCGGAACCGGAACCAGCTCCAGCACCGGAACCTGTGAAGGAAGAGGTCGTCGCTCCGGCACCAGCTCCAGCTCCAGTGCAGAAGGTTGAGCCGATCCGTCGTGACGTGTTCTTCCGCATCAACCGCTATGTGGTGACTGCTCAGGAGCAGCCTAAGGTTGAGGATATCGTCAACTACCTCAACGAGCATCCTGACGCTAAGGTGACTGTGACCGGTTATGCTGATGCTGGTACGGGTAACAACGTCATCAATGACCGTATCGCTAAGCGTCGTGCAGATGCTGTGACAAAGATGCTGCTGAGCAAGGGCGTGGCTGCTGACCGTATCACTACAGACAGTAAGGGTGCTCGTGTTCAGCCGTATGCAGAGAACGATAAGAACCGTGTCAGCATCATGATTGCTGAGTAAGCACATCTCCTATCTCCCGGTAGCGTGCCTTATATATTATAAGGTATGAACAAACTGAGAGTGCATCCAATATAGAGAGGCTTCGGAATGTTTCCGGAGCCTCTTTTAAGTTATATGCGGCAGGCTTGTTTAAATTAGTTTAAACGAAGGGAAGAGCCTTTGTGGGGAATGTTTTTTTTTATACTTTTGCATCCGGAATTTTTAGTTAACAACATAAATATCGTTTGCAATTATGGGAGCAGCAGGAAACAAAAAGCCAAAGAAGGCTAAGACGGCCAAGCACGCACCCCGCTACGAGATGGAGGACAGCATGTCCTCAAGCTTGACAAAAGGAAAGAAGAAATGCCTGCACTAAGTTGTACATTTTCTCTTTCTGAAAAGATCCGGTACCAATGGTGCCGGATCTTTTTTTAGTGAGGAGCTTCCTGTTTTTGCAGGCTGGAAAAGTTGCTTTTTCCAAAACTTTGCATTACCTTTGCAAATAAGCAAAAGCAAGCATAACACTCATAATGATGATGGAAACAGAAATCAAGATTGGAAACTATAATACGCTGAAGATGACGCGTGTGGCTGAGCGCCCTAACCCTCATGCCTATGGCGGAAAGGAGTCTTTCGGCATTTTCCTTGATGGTGGTAAGGAGGGTGAGATACTCATGCCGCAGAAATACGTGCCCGAGCACGTGAAGGCAGGCAGTGATGTGCACTGTTTTGTCTATCTCGACCAGGATGAACGGCTCATCGCCACCACCGAGAAGCCGTTGGCGAAGGTCGGTGACTTTGCCTATCTGAAATGCTCGTGGGTCAATGAGTACGGTGCCTTTCTCGACTGGGGACTGATGAAGGATCTCTTCTGCCCCTTCCGTGAGCAGAAACGCCGCATGGAGATCGGGGAGAGCTATATCGTTTATGTCTATGTCGACAAGGACAGTTATCGTGTGGTTGCCACGGCAAAGGTGGACCGCTGGCTCCACGACGTGCGCCAGGATAATGGCGGTGGACTGCATAGGGGCGTAGAGGTAGATCTGCTTGTGTGGCAGAAGACCGAATTAGGCTTTAAGGTGATCATCAACAACCGCTATGCAGGACTGGTCTATAAGGATCAGGTCTTCCAGTATATCCATACGGGTGACAGGGTAAAAGGATATATACTGAATGTGCGTGAGGACGGAAAGATCGATGTCTCATTGCAACCGTTAGGACGACGGCAGACCCTTGACTTCGCTGAGACACTGCTCGAATGGATCAAGGCTCACGACGGCCATTGCCCGTTCAACGACAAGAGTGATCCCGATGACATCAAACGGGAGTTCCAGGTGAGTAAGAAGGTGTTTAAGAAAGCTGTCGGTGATCTCTACAAGAAACAACGGATCACCATCAGCGATAAAGGGCTCGACTTGGTGAAGGAAGGCTAACAAGAAAAAGTCCCACACTTCGCGGAGAAGTGTGGGGCTGATGGCTTTTACACCTCGGGACTGTCGGCCAGCCGGCCGTCGACCATGTGGATGGTGCGGTCGGTGATGGAGGCGAGGTGCTCGTCGTGGGTGACGATGACAAAGGTTTGGCCGAACTTGTCGCGCAGGTCGAAGAAGAGCTGGTGGAGCTCTGCCTTGTTCTTGGAGTCGAGGCTGCCCGAAGGCTCGTCGGCGAGGATGACAGCGGGATTGTTGACCAGGGCGCGCGCTACGGCGACGCGTTGCTTCTCACCACCGGAGAGCTCGTTGGGCTTATGTCCTGCTCGGTCGGCGAGCCCCATGAACTCAAGCAGCTCCATAGCGCGTTGCTTGGCCTCACTGCGTCCTTTGCCATTGATGAATGCCGGGATCATCACGTTTTCCAAAGCCGTGAACTCCGGCAAGAGCTGGTGGAACTGAAACACGAAGCCGATGTGCTCGTTGCGGAAGTCGGCAAGTTTGTTGGTGGATAGCTTGCCCACGTCCACGCCGTCGATGACGACCGAGCCACTGTCGGGCTTGTCGAGTGTGCCGATGATTTGCAGCAGAGTGGTCTTGCCTGCTCCAGAGGGGCCAACGATGCTGACAACCTCTCCTTTGTTGATATGCAGGTCAATGCCTTTAAGCACCTGCAATTTACCAAATGATTTGGTGATTCCTTTAACGTCTATCATGATTATTTACTCTTTGGGCTTGTGACTGAAAAAATATGTGTTCTCGTAGAACTCCTTCATAACTTGTGCAGAAAAAGGGTTGTCTTTTCTTGATATGACAGCGAAATAATTATCAATACCCTCTTCGTCTGTTATTGAGGATTGGAGAATCGTGTATAGTCCATTTTCCGCGAAAGTAGAAAACCAGTAGCTAAACAGTCTGCTTCTCATGGCTTGTTTCCCGTCTCCAGTGTCACAAATGTAAAGCATTGTAACATTGTTGATACGAAAGAATTCTTGGATAATGGCAAATATGGTATCTCTTACACCCGAGTCGCGTGGTGAAGGTTTCTGGTTGATATTCGCTATAATCAATTGGTAGGATTCGTGAGAAATAAAATTATCCTCATCAAATCCTACCGCAAATTTAACATCAGCCTTTGAGGTAAAACTGAAATAGTTTTGACGGCTTTTAAGTTCGGAAACTTTGTATGTCGCGTTTTGATTGATATGGTCTATATCAAGTTTCCTCATAATACGAAAAACGATTTAACTTTCTTTCCTGTTTGCTTCTCATATTCTTCAGTCATTTCTTTCTCCAGTTCAGCGGCGATTTGCCGCTTTCGCTCTATCGCTGCCTTAAAACGTGCGATAGCTTCTGGTTTTGCTTTTACCGTAGATACCATAGTTTTTTTTGTTTTCTTGCAAAAATACTAAGAATCTTTTAAAGAGACAAGAATACTCCGAGATTATTTTCTCTCCGCCTGCTTCTTGCCTCCTTTCGGCATGCTCAAAGATATGCTCTTGTTTTTCATCCAGTCGCGCAGGGCAGCGTAGGCTGAGGTCTCCTCAGTGTGCTGTGGCTGGGCGAAGGTCATACGCATCTTGTCGTCGCCATACTGGTCGGGGAAGATGATCATCAGGTTCTTGCCTTTGAAGTATTTCGTGAGTTCCTCGGGCAGACGCTCCTGGGCTGCCTTGAACGACACCGTACCTTTACGGGCGGTGACAACGACGAAGAGATGGTCGTCGGCGATGGTGGCGGCAAGCTTGGGCATCTCGTTCCAATGCTCCATCTCTATATAGGTGGCGCGTACCGAGGCGTGACGGTTCTTGACATATTCGTTGATCATCTGCAGCGTGTCCTTGCGACCGTAGAAGACAATGCGGCACTCCAGATTCTCCGACAGTCGTGAGAGTCGCTCTACCCAGCGGTAGAAGCCCGGCTCGTACTGTGCGCGGGAAGGTACGGCAACCTGTATGCGGCGCAGCGTGGCGATGGGGTGGTTGAGACGCGCCATGATGATCTGACGGCTCAGACCATTGAAGAGACTCTGATGAAACTCGCCCCAGAACTTAGGGCTGACATTGGAGTGAGTGTGCATGCCGATGAGAACCTCTGAGGCCTGAAACTCTTTGAAGGCGTGTTTGATGCCATTGGCGATGTTGGCGGCAATGCGCACCTGGGTCTGCAAGTGGACATCGGAGCCTGCGGCATAGTGGCTGACTTGATCCAGCAGCCGTTGACCCGCATCTTGGTTCTTGCGGATATTCTGGTCGTCATATACGACGTTCAGTGCCACAATGCCCTGAGGACGCTTGGCTGACCGCATCATCAGTGCTAAGTCGATGAGGCGGTTGGCATATTCGGGATATTTCACCGGCACGAGGATGTTCTCCACCGTCGTGGGGGCTTCCTCATCGTGCGCCACCTCTTTGTCTCGGACGATGATGCGCTGTGCGGAACGGTCGGTGACAATCGAAGAGATGATACAGGTGAAGAGAATCATGATGACTACTCCGTTGAGCATCTGCTCATCGACGAGTGGCTTTCCGTCGGCTGTCTTTAACCCCATGCCTACCATCACCATGGCAATGGCTCCGGCAGCATGTGCTGACGACAGACCAAACATCATGTGCGCTGACGACAACGGCAGACGGAAGACAAAACTGGAGAGATAGGCGGCGATGGCCTTGCTCAGCGTGCCGATGATGACGAAACAGGCTACCACCCAGATGATATTCCCACCGGCAAAGAGCAAACGTACGTTGATGAGCATGCCTACACCAATGAGGAAGTAGGGGATGAACAGTGCGTTGCCGATGAACTCGATGCGGTTCATCAGCGGCGAGATCTGGGGGATGTAGCGGTTGAGGATGAGTCCGGCGAAGAAGGTGCCAAAGATACCTTCCAGTCCGATGAGTTCGGCAAGCGCTGCCATCAGGAAGAGCATGGCCATGACAAAGATGAACTGCATGACGGCATCGCTGTAGCGGCGCAGGAACCAGCGTGTCAGCCGGGGTACGGCATAGAGCAGACCGGCGCAGTAGAGAGCCATCTTCAAGACGAAGAAACTCCAGAAGGCCACACCACCGCCTCCCTGATGAGAAGCCACGATGATGGCCAGTACGATGAGGGCCAAGAGCAGACTCACCATTGTGGCACCTACGCTGATGACTACACTCGGCTTGCGCTGCAGTCCATAGCGGCTGACGATGGGGTAGGAGATCAGCGTGTGCGACGACATGATACAGGCCAGCAGCAGGGCGGCTCCTGTTGTATAGCCCAACAGACTGATGCCGGTGACGTAGTTCATTGCAAAGGGTATGGCGAAGGTTAGCAGGCCGAAGACCAGCGCGCGGTATTTGTTGCGCTGCAGGCCGTCGAGGTCCATCTCCAAAGAGGCCAGGAACATGATGTAGTAGAGGCCTACCCGTCCGAAGAGTTCAAAGGAAGCATCGCGTGAGAGAATGTCCAGTCCGTACTGTCCGACGAGCACGCCGGCCAGCACCATGCCGATGATATGCGGGATGCGCAGCTTACCCATGATGATAGGTGCCAGCAGGATGATGAGCAACACCACGAAGAAGATCAACGTGGGATTGGTAATGGGGAAGTATGACGCGATGTTGAGCATATATCTTCTATATTCCTACAAAATTCTTGCGCAAAGGTAGCAATTAATTTTCAAACACTGAAAAATATTACATATTGTTCGTCTAATTGATGGGAAAGTTGTACTTTTGCAACACGATTATCACCATATCATTATAAAATAAGAGAAAGGAATAGATTATGAGAGTAGCTATTGTCGGTGCCAGTGGCGCAGTGGGCCAGGAGCTTCTGCGTATCCTCGCTGAGCGTGATTTCCCCGTTGATGATCTTGTGCTGTTCGGCTCTACACGCAGTGCTGGCCGCCTTTACAACTTCAAAGGTAAGGACTATGAGGTGAAGCTTTTGCAGCACAACGACGATTTCAAGGGCGTGGACATCGCCTTCACCTCTGCCGGTGCTGGTACGAGTAAGGAGTTTGCGGACACGATCACGAAGTACGGTGCTGTGATGATCGACAACTCCAGCGCCTTCCGTATGGACGACGACGTGCCATTGGTGGTGCCTGAGGTTAACGCTGCTGATGCGTTGAAGCGTCCGCGCGGCATCATCGCCAACCCTAACTGTACCACGATCATGATGGTCGTCGTGCTGGAGCCTATTGAGAAGCTGTCTCATATCAAGAAGATCCATATTGCCAGCTACCAGAGTGCTTCCGGCGCCGGTGCCGCTGCAATGAAGGAACTCGAGCAGCAGTACAAAGAGATGGTGGAGCAGGGACATGTGACGACTATTAATAAGTTCCCGCATCAGTTGGCCTACAATGTCATCCCGCAGATCGACAAGATGACGCCCAACGACTACACCAAGGAGGAAATGAAGATGTACAACGAGACGCGCAAGATCATGCACTCCGATGTGCGTACCTCTGCCACCTGTGTGCGTGTGAGTTCGCTGCGCTCCCACTCCGAAAGCGTATGGTTCGAGACGGAGAAGCCGCTGAGCGTGGAGGAGATCCGCGAGGCTTTGAAAGTAGCTCCAGGCGTCACCGTTGTTGACGATCCTCAGAACTATGTATATCCCATGCCGCTGGAGAGTGCCGGAAAAGACGATGTCTATGTGGGTCGCATCCGCAAGGATCTCGCCGACGATAACAGCAACACGCTCTGGCTCACCGGCGACCAGATCCGCAAGGGCGCAGCCCTCAATGCTGTGCAGATCGCCGAGTACCTTATAAAAGAAGGAGACGTGAAATAAGGAGTAAAGACGGGAAGCAGGGAGCGGCTAAACTCGGGAGCGGCTGCGAGGCACCGACGGGGCCTGCGACAGGGCATCGACGGGGCCTGCGACAGGGCATCGACAGGGCCTGCGACAGGGCATCGACAGTGCCTGCGACTGGGCCTTGGCACAGCCAAGGCAAACCGAACCGCTAACGCAAAAAGAGCGGCTCCCTGCCTTTCGGCTCTGCCCTTTGGCTCCTTAGCTGCTCTGCCTCTGCTCTTGAGCTGCTGTCTCTTCGCGTGAGCCGTTGCGTTTGCTTCACCTGTGGCGAAGTCCTTCCTTTGTGATTCAATAATCTCCCCTGCCTATGAATGAGGAACAATATCTACGGCACAAGCCCTTTGCCGGTCTTCTGAAGCCTTCCATGCTGCGTCGCGCCCCATTCAACGACTATCACGCTCGCCGCATCTATCTGCTGACGATGACCACCGTCAACCGCTACCCATGGCTTGGCGAGGTAGTGGGACACACGACGGCTCCGCGTTATACCCTCGACTATCCCCATATTGTTCCGAGTCCTTTAGGTCTTGCCGTCTTGGATGCTTGGCGGCACATCCCCGACTTCGTGCCGGAGATCTCTATTGTCGACTACCAACTCATGCCCGACCACCTGCATGGCATTCTCTTTGTCCATGAGAGGATGGAACGGCATCTCGGAAATGTCGTCGGGGGCTTTAAGAAATCGTGCAACGCAGCCTTTCGCCGTATCATCCTTCATGAAGAGGAGAATCCTAAGGAACAACACCACAAAGACGGTAATATGCTCTGGCAGCTCGGCTACAACGACCGCCTGCTGAAGGATGAAGGGCAGATGGAGCGGTGGCGCCGCTATCTTCACGACAACCCTTACCGGCTGATGATGAAACGCGAGCACCGTGATCTCTTCCGCGTGCAGCACAACTTTGAATATGCCGGCTATTGTTTCTCCGCCATCGGCAATCGCTTCCTTCTCGACTATCCCGAAAAGAAAGTTGTGCAGTGCTCACGCAGTCTCACGGCCGAACAGATCGAAGCCCAGCGCCAGCAGTGCCTGAAAGACGCAGCCCGTGGCGTGGTCTTCATCTCGCCGAGCATCTCACCGGGTGAGAAGACCATCATGCGCAGCTTGTTTCTTCAGGGTTGTTCTCTCATCCACCTTCGTGAGAACGGCTTCACCGACTACTCCAAGCCTGTAGGCCGTTCGATGCAAGCCTGTGCCGAAGGCCGCCTGCTGTTGTTGGCCCCCTGGGAGCATCACAACGCCCGCACGACGATCCGACGTGATCAGTGCTTAAGCCTGAACGAGATGGCCAAAGCCCTCAGCGAGTGTTAACGCTCATCACTTTTCTGTGGCTTCTCCTTGTTATATAGAAAAAAATGTGTATCTTTGCATCCACTTCAATTATTATCATGCGCCTGTGGCGGAATTGGTAGACGCGCTAGACTTAGGATCTAGTTGCTCACGCAGTGCAGGTTCGAGTCCTGTCAGGCGCACAAGGCAAAGAAATCCTAACCGTCGGCCGTCGGTTAGGATTTTTTCCTTTTTCTGATATTTAACGCTCACGGGAAGAGTATTTTAAAGAAAAAGCAGTAACTTTGCAGGAAAGTATAATTTATTAGAACGTAATAGAATCATGGCACAAGAAGATGTATTCAAGAAGATTGTGAGTCATTGCAAGGAATACGGTTTCGTATTCCCCAGTTCAGACATCTATCCTGACGGACTCGCAGCCGTCTATGATTACGGACCAAATGGTGTAGAACTGAAAAACAATATCAAGAAGTACTGGTGGGACAGCATGGTGCTTCTTCACAACAATATCGTGGGCATTGACGCCGCCATCTTCATGAACCCGACCGTATGGAAGGCCAGCGGTCACGTCGACGCTTTCAACGACCCGCTCATCGACAACCGCGACTCGAAGAAACGCTATCGTGCCGATGTGCTCATCGAGGATCAGATCGCCAAATACGAGGAGAAGATCGACAAGGAGGTGAAGAAAGCCGCCAAGAAGTTCGGTGACGCCTTCGACGAGAAGAAATTCCGTGAGACCAACCCCCGCGTCCTTGAGCATCAGAAGAAGCGCGACGACCTCCACGCCCGCTACACCGAGGCCATGCAGGGCCCCGACCTAGAGGAGCTCAAGCAGATTATCCTCGACGAGGGTATCGTAGATCCTATCAGCGGTACGAAGAACTGGACCGACGTGCGTCAGTTCAACTTGATGTTCTCCACAGAGTTCGGTTCCACAGCCGGTGCCACGAGCAAGGTCTACCTCCGTCCGGAGACAGCCCAGGGTATCTTTGTCAACTTCCTCAACGTGCAGAAGACCACGCGTCAGAAGCTGCCGTTCGGTATCGCACAGATCGGTAAGGCTTTCCGCAACGAGATCGTTGCCCGTCAGTTCGTCTTCCGTATGCGCGAGTTCGAGCAGATGGAGATGCAGTTCTTCTGCCAGCCCGGCACCGAGATGAAGTGGTTTGAATATTGGAAGAAAGCCCGTTTGGCCTGGCACGAGGCTTTGGGCATGGGCAACGACAACTATCGTTACCACGACCACGAGAAACTCGCCTTCTACGCCAACGCTGCCACTGACATCGAGTTCAAGATGCCGTTCGGCTTCAAGGAGGTAGAGGGTATCCACAGCCGTACCAACTACGACCTGAGCCAGCACGAGAAGTTCAGCGGCACAAAGATGCGCTACTTCGATCCTGACACCAATGAGAGCTACGTACCCTACGACGTGGAGACCTCTATCGGCGTTGACCGTATGTTCCTCAGCGTCATGTGCCACTCTTACGAGGAGGAGAAGCTTGAGAATGGTTCCAGCCGTGTCGTGCTGCACCTGCCCGAGGCTTTGGCTCCTATCAAGTGCGCCGTGCTGCCGCTTGTCAACAAGGACGGTCTGCCCGAGAAGGCACAGGAGATTGTCAACGACCTGAAGTTCCACTTTACCACACATATCGAGGCTAAGGACTCCATCGGCAAGCGCTATCGCCGTCAGGACGCCATCGGCACACCGTACTGTGTCACCGTGGACGGTCAGACCCTGGAGGACAACACCGTCACGCTGCGCTATCGCGACTCTATGCAACAGGAGCGTGTGCCCGTGGAGAAGCTGCGCGAGATCATTGAGGACCGCGTGAGCATCACCAGCGTGCTGAAGAAACTCAGCAAGGAAATTGAGGGTCTTGACAAGTAAATCACACAACAGGTAAAGAATGAACATCGACATCAAGAGCGTCATAAAGAAATGGAGTGGGGCACTGCTTGCCGTTGTGGCAGGCAGTATGCTCTTTGCCGCCTGTTCGGAGAGCGACGACACCGGTTCGGAGTTTGACGATTGGCAGAACAAGAACACAACCTACTGGAATGCGCTCTACGCCAAGGCGCAAGATAGCGTCAAGGCCGGCAACACCAATTGGAAGATCATCAAAAACTGGAGTCTTGAGGACTCTTTGCAGTCCCCGAACACCGATTATATTATCGTCCACGTCAAAGAGAAGGGCACCGGTACGGTCAGTCCCATCTATACCGACACCGTGCGGACGCACTACACCGGCCGGCTGATTCCCTCCGCGAGCTATCCCGACGGCTATCAGTTCGACTCTTCTCTGGGACATGCAATTTCCATGGATGAGGCCACGCCGACAAAGTTTGCTGTCAGCGCTGTTGTTGACGGTTTCTCCACGGCTTTGCAAAACATGCATGTCGGTGACCGTTGGGAGGTATACATCCCTTATACCCTTGGCTACGGCGAGACGGCGCAGAGCGCGATCCCTGCCTACTCCACGCTGATCTTCGACGTCAAGCTGGCTGCCTTCTATCCCAAGGGACAGAAAGTCCCCGACTGGAAGTAAGCCGACAGCATATCTTTTGGGCCATGCCCCGAAGCTTTTCATTGTGTCCTATATATATAATAAGGTGTAGGACGCGGCGGAGAGCATCGGGGCATGGTCTTTTTTGTTTGTTCCGGGCTTTTTCTGTTGTCTTCAATGGCTGTCTTGGCAGCATAGTCCTCGGTGGCTGCTGTGCAAACGATTGTCCCGCGCTTCTGGGCTGAGAAGTTGTTGTGTGCGCACACACTTTATTGATATAGGTCAAAAATCCCCTCTTTTTGCATAAAAACGATAAGGGAATCGTTGTGGCATTGCGAAAATCATCCTATCTTTGCAGTGTCAAAAGGAAAAAGGATGGCCGCAAGGACATCAAGAGATATTTGAAAAGTTGAGAGAAAGATACAAGGTAAGAAGTTCGTCAGGATTAGACGTTAGCAGAAAAAAGTAGAGAGAATACAGGTAGAAGATGATTCAGGACGACAGGTAGAAGATGATTCAGGATAAAAGGATAGGTAGAAGATTAGTTCAGGAAAGGTAAGAAGAAAGATTGATTCAGGAAACGTAATAGGTGTTAGTGACAGACGAAAGGTATTAGTAAAAAGTAGAAAGGTATTAGTAGAGAAGGGTATTAGTCATAGAAGAATAGGTGTTAGTAAGAAAGAAGAAGGTAAGGTAGATGTTCCTCAGGTAGAGAAGAAAGATTGAAGAAGTAAGGATGACAGACAGGGTGACACGATTCAGGATGACGAAGAAGAAAAGGTAAAAGATTGAATAAGAAAGATTGGTTTATAGTATAAAGAGAAAGCGAGGTAAAAAGATGTATATGATGATGATGAGTATCATGTGTGCAGCAAGTGCTGCCGCATGGATGTGGGCAGAGAACAACGGCATGCGCCTTTAGTTCCCCCACGCGATTGGAAGGAGAATAGCATAGAAAATAGGTATTAACAGATATAACGAAGGCGGTGTTCCAGTATATGGGACATCGCTTTTTGGTTATTTGGCGGAATCTGTGTAACTTTGCAGTATAATCAAAGAGTAGTATGTTCAGCAATAAGAAAAGCGAGGCCTTGTTGGCCAAGATACGTGAAGGATCCCCGTTGATGGGCAGCGAAAAGCTACGGCTCATCGTGGAGTTGAGTATACCTTCCATCCTGGCTCAGATCACCAGCGTGCTGATGTTCTATATCGATGCCTCCATGGTGGGCTCGTTGGGTACCGAGGCCAGTGCGGCTATCGGCTTGGTCGAGCCGGCCTCATGGCTTTTCGGTTCGCTGACTGCCGCCGCCTCGATGGGTTTTGCCGTGCAGGTGGCCCATTTCATTGGTGCCAACGACTTCCGTCAGGCCCGTCGTGTGATGAAGCACGGCTATCTGTTTTGCTTCGTCTTCTCGTTGGTGCTCATGGCCGTAGCCTGTGGCGTGTCCGGTCCGCTGCCCCGTTGGTTAGGTGGTGGCAGCGACATCCAGCACGAGGCCTCGGTTTATTTCTTCATCTTTTCGTTGGCCGCTCCTTTCTTCATGATGGAGAACCTCTCTTCTGCCATGCTCAAGTCGAGCGGCGACATGCGGCGTCCGAGTTCCATCGCCGTGCTGGCCTGTGTCCTCGACGTCGTTTTCAACTTCCTGCTCATCTTCCCCTCGCGCACCGTGAGCGTGCTGGGCATTGATATCCCGCTTTGGGGTGCCGGCCTGCGTGTGGAGGGAGCCGCTTTGGGCACGTCGCTGGCCTACGCTGTCACCTCGCTGATCCTCGTATGGTTCAATGTGCGTCGCAGTCCCATCCTGGCCTGGCATCTCGACCGCGAGCGTTTTGTCTGGCAACCGGAATATGTGATGAAAGCCTTGAAGATCAGTGCGCCGATGGCCCTGCAATATGTGCTGATGAATGGCGCACAGATTGTTTCCACAATGATCGTCGCCCCGCTGGGAAATGTCGCCATCGCCGCCAACTCGTTTGCCGTGACCGCCGAGAGTCTGTGCTACATGCCGGGCTACGGTATCGGCGACGCCGCCTCTACGCTTGTCGGACAGACCTTTGGTGCCGGACACCAAGATCTCTGCCGCAGCTTTGCCTGGCTGACCATCGGCTTGGGCATGGGCGTGATGGCCGTGATGGGCGTGGTGATGTATGTCTTCGCCCCCGAGATGATCGGTTTCCTCACCCCTGTGGCAGCCATCCGCGAGCTGGGAACGCGCGTGCTGCGCATCGAGGCTTTTGCCGAGCCTTTCTTTGCGGCGAGCATAGTAGCCTTCCGTGTCTGCCTCGGCGCCGGCGACACACTCAAACCGGCAGTGATGAACCTCGCCTCGATGTGGTGCGTGCGCCTGACACTCGCCTATGCCCTGAGTCAGCACTATGGGCTCGTGGGCGTATGGGTGGCCATGGCGCTGGAGCTCACCTTCCGCGGCTGCATCTTCCTCGTCCGCATCGCTCGTGGACGCTGGTACATGAAACCGCAGGCTGCAAAGGCTGAATCATAAGAATAGTATTTTAGTTTTAAATAAACACACATGAAAAAACAAATCGTATTGTTGGGTCTGGCTCTCGCCTGCACAGGCGCTTTCGCCCAGACTCCCACGTCGGGTATCGACCGCAGCAACCTCGATACCTCTGTGCGTCCCGGTGACGACTTCTACCACTACGCCGCTGGTGGTTGGCTCAAGAGCCATCCTTTGGACGCAGAGCATCCCGAGAACGGTGCTTTCGTCGACCTTGAGGAACTCAATCAGAAGCGTATCCAGGAACTCATCCTGCAGTATGCCAATCAGCCGCAAAAGCAGGGCACGCTCGGACAGAAGATCGGATCGCTCTACAATCTGATGATGGACAGCGTGCGTCTCAACCGCGAGGGATGGGCTCCGCTGAAGCCGACACTCAACCGTATCGCCGCCATCAAGAACACACGCGAGTATCAGATCGTCACGGCTGCGCTCGACCGCAACGGCGAGGGCACGATGATGTATGGCATCGGCGTGGACGCTGACCAGCGCAATGCCGCATGGAACCTCGTTGCCATCGGGCAGGGCGGACTCGGACTCGGCACGCGCGACTACTACACATCCGACGACCCTGACAAGAAGAAGGTGCTTGAGGCCTACAAGACCTATCTGACCCATCTCTTCCAACTCGTGGGCAACGATGAGGCTACGGCCAAGAGCAAGATGCAGAAAGTGCTCGACATCGAGACTGAGATCGCCAAGGCCAGCTACGACGAGGTGAAGCTCCGCGATATCGACGGCAACTATCATAAGATGAGCTATACCGAGCTCGTCGACCAGTTCTCCGGCATCGACTGGGGCAACGTGATGCTGGCCAGCGGCATGCCTGCCGTCGACAGCATCAACGTGGCTCAGCCCGAACCGATCCATGAGGTCGAGAAGATTCTGGCCAACACGCCGCTTGAGGATCTGAAGACCTATGCCGAGGCCAAGGTCATTAGCGGTGCTGCCAGTCAGCTCAGCGATGCTTTCCGCAAGGAGGCATTCCAGTTTGGCTCTGCGCTGAGTGGTGTCAAGCAGGACCGTCCGCGCTGGAAGCGTGCCGTAAGTCTGGTGAGCGGTACACTCGGTGAGGCTATCGGCAAGCTCTATGTCGAGAAGTACTTCCCCGAGAGCTCCAAGAAGAAGATGCTCGACCTTGTCCACAACCTGCAGATGGCTCTCGCGCAGCGCATCGACGCCGCTACCTGGATGGGACCCGCCACGAAGGCGCAGGCCAAGGACAAGCTTCAGAACTTCATCATCAAGATCGGTTATCCCGACAAGTGGAAAGACTATAGCGGACTGCAGGTCGCTGACTCGCTGAGCCTCTACGAGAATCTCCAGCGCATCTCACGTTGGGCTACCGACAAATATATCGCTGAGAAGGTCAACAAGAAGGTCGACAAGATGGAGTGGGGCATGACACCGCAGACCATCAACGCCTATTACAATCCCACGACCAATGAGATCTGCTTCCCCGCTGCCATCCTGCAGCCACCATTCTTCGATCCCAACGCTGACGATGCCGTGAACTATGGTGCCATCGGCGGCGTCATCGGACACGAGATGAGCCACGGCTTCGACGACCAGGGATCACAGTTCGACAAGAACGGCAACCAGCACGACTGGTGGACAGCTCAGGACAAGAAGAACTTCAACGCACGCACAAAGGTGCTCGCTGACTACTTCTCAGGCTTCGAGGTGCTTCCCGGCGTGAAGATCAACGGACAGCAGACGCTCGGCGAGAACATCGGCGACAACGGCGGACTCAACATTGCCTTCACTGCCTTGCAAAACAGCATGAAGCAGCATCCGCTGACCACCATCGACGGCTTCACCCCCGAACAGCGCTTCTTCCTGGCTTGGGGACGCGTATGGGCGTCGAATATGACACCGGAGGTGATTCGCTATCTCATCACCGTCGACGTGCACTCTCCCAACATGGCACGTGTCAATGCCGCTCTGCCACAGATCGACGCTTGGTACAAGGCCTTCGGCGTGAAGAAGGGCGACAAGCAGTTCTTGCCCAAGAACAAGCGTGCGCATATCTGGTAAACAATCGCTGAAATCCTGTTTTGTTGGATAAACTGACAAAAAACGGCCTCTGAGAATCGATTCTTTGCGAAGAAGTGTCCTCTCGGCCGCAATTTCGCGATTCTCGTGAGGTTTTTAGAAAGTTACTGATTATCAGATAATTGTAAATGTTTGGCTGATTTCTGCCGAAGAAATCGTTGAGATGCTTCGGTCAGAAAGGTACTTTGACCGAAAATTCTCTAGAGAATTTCTGATGAAACAACCGAGATGATCCGGTCATCACGGTAGTTTCATAGCGAGAAAAGGGTGATTTGACCAAGTCAAATCACCCTTTTCTGTGTCTGATTGGGCAAAAAACATAGAAAAATGTTTGTTTTCGCCTTGCGTCACTCTTTTTTGCTGATACTTCCATCTCTAGATTGAATGTTCAAGTTGATAGACTTTTGTAAAAATGCTTTCCGCCTCTTCCCCGCGATCCTTAGGTTTTGACAAAACGGCTCATGGTCTGACGCACTTTCTATATAGCGTGTGACATTATGTCATACCTCTCCCCGTGCCCACAGCCGTTGGCACACGCTTTGTTATTTAAGGGGCGGACAATCAAGTCCAACAGTTAACATCGAATAATAAATAAAATATATACAATTATGGGAAAGATTATTGGAATCGACTTAGGTACTACCAACAGCTGTGTGGCTGTGTTTGAAGGCAATGAGCCTGTAGTGATCGCAAACTCTGAAGGCAAGCGTACGACACCGTCTGTTGTGGGCTTCGTTAAGGACGGTGAGCGCAAGATTGGTGACCCGGCAAAGCGTCAGGCTATCACCAACCCGAAGAACACTGTCTACTCCATCAAGCGTTTCATGGGTGAAACCTACGAGCAGAGCCGCAAAGAGGCTGAGCGTGTGCCTTACACAGTGATCAACGACAACGGTTATCCAAAGGTGCAGATCGAGGGTGCTGCACATCCTTACACACCGCAGGAGATCTCTGCTATGATTCTGCAGAAGATGAAGAAGACCGCTGAGGACTACCTCGGTCAGGAGGTCAACGAGGCTGTCATCACCGTACCTGCTTACTTCTCCGACTCGCAGCGTCAGGCTACCAAGGAGGCTGGTGAGATCGCTGGTCTGAAGGTGCGCCGTATCGTCAACGAGCCTACGGCTGCCGCTCTGGCTTACGGTGTCGACAAAGCCAACAAGGATATGAAGATCGCTGTCTTCGACCTTGGTGGTGGTACGTTCGATATCTCTATCCTTGAGTTCGGTGGCGGCGTGTTTGAGGTGCTCGCTACCAATGGTGATACCCATCTGGGTGGTGATGACTTCGACCAGGTGATCATCGACTGGCTCGTCAACGGCTTCAAGGCCGACGAGGGCATCGACCTGACCAAAGATCCGATGGCTATGCAGCGCTTGAAGGAGGCTGCTGAAAAGGCAAAGATCGAGTTGAGTTCTACGACGACCACGGAGATCAACCTGCCTTATATCTCTGCTGAGGGCGGTGTGCCTAAGCACTTGGTGAAGACGCTGACACGTGCTCAGTTTGAGCAACTCGCTCACGACCTGATCCAGAAGTGTCTGGTACCTTGCCAGAACGCTATCCGCGACGCTAAGCTCTCTACCAGCGACATCGACGAGGTGATCCTCGTGGGTGGTTCCAGCCGTATTCCTGCCGTGCAGACACTGGTGAAGAACTATTTTGGTAAGGAGCCTTCTAAGGGTGTCAACCCTGATGAGGTCGTCGCTGTGGGTGCTGCTATCCAGGGCGCTATCCTCAACAACGAGAAAGGTGCCGGTGATATCGTGCTGCTCGACGTCACACCGCTGACCCTTGGTATCGAGACCATGGGTGGCGTGATGACAAAGCTGATCGACGCCAACACGACCATTCCTTGCAAGAAGAGTCAGATCTTCTCTACCGCTGTTGATAACCAGACGGCCGTGACCATCCACGTGCTGCAGGGTGAGCGTCCGATGGCTGCTCAGAACAAGAGCATCGGCCAGTTCAACCTTGAGGGTATTGCACCCGCTCGCCGTGGTGTTCCACAGATCGAGGTGACCTTCGATATCGACGCCAACGGTATCCTGAACGTCAGTGCCAAGGATAAGGCTACCGGCAAGGAGCAGAAGATTCGCATCGAGGCTTCCAGTGGCTTGAGCCAGGACGAGATCGAGCGCATGAGAGCTGAGGCTAAGGCCAACGAGGATGCTGATAAGAAGGAGCGTGAGAAAGTGGACAAGCTCAACCAGGCTGACTCCATGATCTTCACCACCGAGAACTTCCTCAAGGACAATGCCGACAAGATCCCTGCTGACAAGAAGCCGGCCATCGAGGATGCTCTCAACAAGCTGAAGGATGCCCACAAGGCTGCCGACGTGGCTGCCATCGACACAGCTATGGCTGCTCTGAACACCGCTGTTCAGGCTGCCTCAGCCCAGATGTATGGTCAGGGCGGTGCTCAGGCTGGTGCCCAGGGCTTCCAGGGCGGTGCCAACGCCGGTGCCGGTTCGCAGCAGAACACCAACAACGGATCTGACAACAAGTCGGACGACAATATCCAGGATGCCGACTTCGAGGAGGTGAAGTAATATTGACAACTATCAATAACGATAAATAAGAAAACGGGTGTAACTCAATAGGTTACACCCGTTTTTGTTTTAGTTAATCTTTGTATAATTACCGATTTCTTCCGATATTTATCTTATATTTGTACCATATTTGGAACGTCCCTTAATTTGCGACGAGGTGTCCCTTGTTTCCTCTTATGGGTACTTGTGTTATCTTAATTCATGACATCATGCCATCTGCTAAATTTGAGATAAAACGGAAGTGTAAAGAATGTGGAGCAACGTTCATTGCAAAGACACTGGAGTCCTACTATTGCAGTAGGACTTGTACGCTTAGAGCCTACAATAAGAGGAAGACGGAAAGTAAAAAACGGGAGCAGATGGATGCTATTGTCTCCAAAATTCCTGATGGACGTGATTATATAAGTGTGACCGAGGCAGAAGCCATGTTTGGCATTTCCGCTAAGACCATCAGGCGTATGATAAGAAGCGGAAAGATTCCAGCTATCAATATAGGACAACGGCTAACACGTGTATGTAAGTCCGCTCTATTAGAAAGGGTTCCATTACGTGATGAACCTCTTGACCGTACCAAACCATTACCTAAGCTTTACCATCTTGAGCCAGAAGACTGCTACACCATTGGCGAAATCTCCAAGACTTATGGTATAGACGACAGTACGGTCTATGCCCATATTCGAAAATATTCCATACCAACAAGGCAAATAGGCAACTTCGTCTATGCGCCCAAAGAAGATATTGATCACCTTTATAAAGATGTTGTGAAGTCATGAAGAAACCACTCCCCAACACCAAGTGTACTGTAAAGCTCCGTAAATCGGAGTATCGTGAAGAATGGTATCTCATCATTGAGAGCTACCCAGTGTTTGCCTATCCTGGCGCTAAGCCGTCACGGCATAAAGAGGCGCTGAACCGTACCGTTACTACCCCGGTATGGGATAAGAGTCGACCATCACGGCCTAAAGCTGACGGCTCTGTGTCGTATAAACCCAAGCGGGACATCAACGGAGTCATTGTATGCCGCTCGGATATGGACAATGAAGCGTGCCGCTATGCCGACAAGGTGAGAGCCTTGAGGCAACGTGAATACGACAATGCCGCACTCTATACGGACAACGAGGCTGAGCAGGCAGCACAAAACGAGCGGTCGATGCAAAACTTTATCCCTTACTTTAAGCAGGTATCGGAGAAGAGGCATAGAAACAGTTCCGATTCGATAATCATCAACTGGGGACGTGTCTATGAGCTACTGAAGATTTATGCCAATGGCGATACGATACTCTTCAGGGATATTGACCTGAGCATGATAGAGAACTTCAAGTTCTTCGTACTGTATGCTCCCAAGGGAGGCAATAAGTAGGGGACTATATCACAAAACACGGCTTCCACCTATTTTGCCATCTTCAAGGCAGGACTGAAGCAGGCTTTTGTGGACGGATACCTCACCGTGGACCTTTCCGCTAAGGTGAAGGGTATTCCCGAAGAGGAAAGTCGGCGCGAACATCTTACCATTGGGGAGCTCAACATCCTTGCGCACACACCCTGCGCCATCCCTGTCGTCAAACGGGCTGCACTTTTTTCGGCTCTAACCGGTCTTCGTCATGTCGATATAAAACTGATGACGTGGCAGGAAGTGATAGAGGACGGCGATCACTACAGACTCGATTTCACGCAACGTAAGACGCATGGCGTGGAATACATGCCAATATCCTCTCAGGCTTATCAGTTATGCGGAGAACAGTTAGATGGCAAACGACTGGTGTTTGAGGGACTGCCGGATCCTTCATGGATTTCTAAGCCACTGCAACGGTGGATTCAATCGGCCGGCATCACTAAGCATATCACCTTCCATTGTTTTCGCCATACCTATGCTACGCTACAGTTGGCCAGTGGTACCGACATCTATACTGTGAGCAAGATGCTTGGACATACTAACGTGAGAACGACGCAAGTTTATACCAAGGTGGTCGATAAAAAGAAGGAGGATGCTGCAAATGCAATCAGAATTGACTTGGAATAACAGATGATGATTATGGAGAATCTCATAGATGAAATAACAGAGCGTTTACAATTGGTGAACAAGATGATGGTTTCGAAGTGTGTGCCTGATGAGGTCACATTTACAGATGCACTTGTCCTTGTGCAGTTCTTTCATGACTTTCAGCACACCAATCTCTTGATTGATGCAGCTGAGAGCTTGGCCAAAGGAGGTGTCCAAAATCTCATGGAATCTGTCGCCAAGCTGAGGGATGCCGTCGCTGTCTTTGTTTCTTTGGACAAGCAGATGTGGAGACAAGTGGATTATATTCGTTTGGAAGAAGAGTATCTGGCTCCCTACCGTAAAGAGTGGGATACGGCAAAGGATGCTTCAACAAAGTTATGGCAGCAGTTCCAGTCGGAGAGCAATCGGCTGGATATGATGGACTTCAATTCAGAAGAATATCATCGTTTAGACGTGCAGTGCGAGCAAAGTAGAAGAGCCTATGAGGATGCTCACAAGCAGACGGATAAGTTGTACGGCATATACAGAGAGAAGCAGGTGGAGTGTGCCCATGTCCATTATTTCGATATGCAGTTCCTGGAGATATTGGTAGCGAAGGTAGGAGACATTGCGCAGACCGTAATTTTGGATGCCAAACGGATGGAGGGGATAGGCACATGAACAATGAAATCCTTCTGTTGAAAGAAACGGCTAAATTGAAAGATATTGTTGATCTGGCCGTATGTGTTGTCATCTACCAAACGTGTAATGGCCGCCAGTTCCGCGATATGTCTGGGAGCGACTTTGTCAACTTCATGAACTTGAAAGCACCTTGTGGCACTATATGCCCTTTGCCCCGCGAGAACCTCAGAATCTGCTATATGTTATATGCGGTCTCTCTTACCATCATCCCTGCCCAATATGCCCGTCACTGGGTGCAAGGCATGTTGGGCGCATGCGGTATTTCCGTTGAATACTATGAGAAGCACCATAAGGACTTTCTCAGCATTTCAGCCTCTAAGAAGAACAAGGAATACGTCAGACAGATCAATGAAGCCATTAAAAGGGTCTTGTAGGCATTGATTGCCACATGAAATAGGCACATCCCCACAAATACTACATATTATTAACACGCGTCAGATGCGCTAATTGCTTATTTACAAGTGATTAGCGCATCTGATGTTTTGTGAGTCCCACAAAAGACCACAAAGAGCCACACAAAGTAAGACCTAATTTTGCATACAAGGATTTACTAATTTAAAAGACAAAGTTCAATATGCAAAATCTGATTACATTTAACGACATACCCCAGCTGATGGTGGATGTGCTTGCGAAGCTCAAGGAGTTAGACGAGAAGATGGACAGACTGGCGCCTTCCGTGAAAGCTGATGAGCCTCAGTGGTTCAACGTGTCCGCTTTGATAGATTATCTGCCCAACCATCCGGCCGAGCAGACCATCTATGGCTGGACGAGTGCTAAGAAGATTCCTTTCCACAAGAGAGGAAAGAGTATTCTCTTCAACAAAGCCGAGATTGACGAGTGGTTGAACGACAGCACTCATCATAAGTCGGTGCAAGAGTTGGAGCGTGATGCCATGTCTTACATCAGTAGCAAGCGAAATGGAGTCGCAAAGAAAGGAGGTTGGAGATGAACTTAAGAAACTGCATCAATGGACTCTACGACTTGGACAGCAAGCGCTATGTAGAGTATGTAGTTAAGAAGGAAAACGCAGAGTCTTCTTACTCATTAGCATCAAGCCGTGTGAAGATGCTTGGTATCGAGTTGGGGAAAGTCCAGCAGAATGCTGATGGCATACCTTCCAATGTAGGGGTGTTGTCCATCAAGAGTGTCAACCAAGCCATGAGTGAGGCCAGTCTGCGGAGCAACCCAAAGGAGTTGTTCGGACCGTTTTGGTTTGAAGGAGAAATAGGATGTCTCTTTGCCGACTCCAATGCCGGTAAGAGTATTCTTGCTGTGCAGATTGCAGAAGAGATAGCGAAGAGCTATAAGGTCCTCTACTTTGATTTTGAACTTTCCGACAAGCAGTTTCAACTACGCTATACAGACAATCAGGGCAACTTACACCATTTCCCGCCAACGCTGTATCGAGTGTCGCTGGAGCCTGACAATCTCGCAAATCTCGATATACCCTTTGAGGATGCTGTGATCCGAGATATTGAAAAGGCAGCCGTTGCTTGTGAGGCCAACATCATCATTATCGACAACATTTCCATCCTGTGCATGCAGATGGAGAAAGGTGATGACGCTGCCAAACTGGTTCAAAATCTCAGAGCATTGAAGAACAAATATGGCTTCTCCATACTGATTATAGCACACACGCCAAAGCGTGACATGAGCCGTATCATCACGCAGAACGATTTGGCAGGTTCGAAGAAGTTGTTTAACTTCATCGACAGTTGTTTCGCACTTGGTACCAGTGCCCAGGGCAACAGCATCCGTTATCTTAAGCAGATAAAGGTGCGCAATTGTGGAATCAAATTTGGAGCAGACAACGTGAGAGTTTACAGCATAGAGAAGGACGGTGCACTCCTGCATTTCGTCTACCATCACGACTCGCCTGAGCATGATCATCTCAAAGAGCAGGATCGGGAGGATTTGAAAATGGAGGTGAAAAAGCGTGTCGGAGAAGGACAGACCGTTCGGGATATCAGCCGCGAGCTGGGCATCTCAAAATCAGCTGTTGGACGTATCAGACAGGAGGTTTGTCACAGCACGAATAAAGCTGTCCCAACAAAAGACATGGGACGGCAGGGACAGCAGGGACAGTATGGGGTACAACCTTTGCCGGGCCACTGCGATGGGTTGGAGTCTATTACGGAAGGAGGTGACGATGTGCCATTCTGATCTGATCCACTATCTTCCCTTCGACTATGTGGTTAGCTCATGGAGCATGGAAAATGATTTCTTCCGTTTCCTTCGTGAGAAGTGCCGCGTCAGTACGGCTGAACTCGAACGGTTATTGTGTCGTTATCTTATCGGTTCTACCCGTGATGGAGGTATCATCTATTGGCAACTGGACTTCAACGGCAATGTCCGGACGGGAAAGGTTATGTATTATGACGCAAATAGCGGTCATCGAATCAAGACAGGCATGGCAGTTGATTGGATACATTCCCGATTGAAGCGAAAAGGCTTGTTACCCGAGGATTTTGCGATTACACAGTGTCTTTTTGGTGAACACTTGCTTCATAGTGATGACATTGGAAAGGCTGTTGCTTTGGTGGAATCAGAAAAGACGGCCTTGCTCGGCTCTCTCGTCTTCCCCGACTATGTCTGGGTGGCGGTTGGTGGAAAAGCAAACTTCAAGCCTGAGCGTATGGTAGCACTATGCAACCGCACGGTGATTATCTTCCCTGATGTGGATGCCTATGACGAATGGAAGGAGAAGTCAAGAAGATTCTTCTTACCTAAACGCGTAATCGTGTGTGATTTGCTCGAACGCCAATCTTCGGCAACAGAGCGTGGAGCCAAGATAGATATCGGCGATTGGCTGATAGCAAGCCTCATAGAACGGGCAAATTTCTCCTGAAGGCAAGCTACGAAAGTGGTTGTGTAGTCGTTTTTGTTTACAGATAGAGGTCTTTATTCCGCCCTGAGCTTGCTCCACAAGAGCCCTCTTGTAAGGGCGAAAATTCCGTTAATGTAAGTTAACGGTAATTAGGCTTACCGATTTTGCAAATCGGCGGTTGCTTTAGGATTGAATCGTGGAAGATGCTACGAGATAAGCAAGCTTATCTGTTGGAAAAATAGTTTATATCAAGAAAGGGCAAGGTTCATTATATGGCCTTGCCTTTTCTTGTTGATTAGTCTGTTCCGTCACAACATCATTGTCCCACATGTCCCAGTCGTCCCCTGTCTCTATATGGGACAGCTCTATCATATATAGCTGTTCGGTATCTACTCCCTTCAATAACCAATAAGAATAAACTATCACAATCGAAGACGTTCATCGTATCGAAGATAGAAACGTACAACTTCATGATTTGTAATATGTAAAAAAATATTCTTTGTCAGGCGGCTTTGCTTATAAAGATGTTCTTTATGAGAATTTGCTTCTATGCAACAGCGATTTTTTGAAATCGCTAAGCCTAATTAGCGTTAACATGCATTAACGCGAAAATCGGCCTTACAAGTGAAGGCATATGTGGAGCAAGCTCATGGAAAAGATGAGATGTTTTGTAAATAAAAGAGAGTGATACGTGTACTATTGTAACGTGAGTTCGATGAATTTAGAATAGATGTCGCTGCCTGCTAAGATGAAAAGGTTGTTAAAAATAGCATCAGGCCAACTCACGTGGCCGTACTCCGGATTGACAATCAGCATCACACCAATAAAGAGGAAATTGAGTGCGACAAGACTGAGCATAGAGCAGAAGAAATCTGCGGCCAAGTTCTTCACGGGGGACAATCTTTGATGGTGGGAATACTATCGCATAGTTGTACCCAAAGCTGATCAGAGTGGGCACCATGTTGACGATGGTGGAGATGACATAGTCTGTAAAATTGTAATAGGGCCAGGGATCCTTGCTCTCAATGAAATTATAGAACGACTGAAAGACAATATAATAAGTCAAAAACACAGCAATGAACACTACATAGCTGGGTATCGACCGGCCTAAAAAGCAGTCGGAGGGATCTGTTGACTTGCTGTTAGGCCGGTTGACAAAGGATGTAAATATTGACTTCATGTTTATCGTATGAGATATAACTATCGTGTCACTATCAGCCGCAGACTGTCGGCATGGGTGCGTTCCTTCAGCCACGATTGCATGCGGGCGCGCTCACTGGCACTGAGTACGCGCTGGGTGCTGACCACCGCCATGACATAGTGCGAGGCCTTGGTCGTGTCGGTTTTCCAGTCAGCAACCCGCGAGACGCTGACTGCCGTCACTCCCGGCCATACTGTCCGGGTCTCTTTGCCAATCTCTGCTCCTAAGGAAGCATAGAGCTCGTAACCTTCGAGACGCTTTTCCAACTCTTGTATGCGCGCACTCTGCTCCACCATTTTCTGTTTGCTGGCTTCCGTGGTGGTGTTGGCCGAGGCGAGTGCCTGGCTGAGCAGTATGCTGTCAGATTGTGAGCCTTGGATGATGTTAAGGCGGTAGTCGTCGAGCTGGTATTCACCCATCATGGTCCTTGCACGGCTGATCTGCTGGCTGCTGATGGACTTGCCGACAGCCACCAAGTTGAGCGTCTTCGACTTTTCGTTGGTCGACTGCGAGATGATCTGCGTACCGGGGAACGAACATTCGTTCTTGACAAACTTGCGGATGTTGTTTTCCGTGACACTCTTTCCAATGATTCCTACGGTCATGTATCCGGCAGGCAACATCGTGAGCACCACCACGCCCAGGATATATCGGTTGACGACTTTCAGTCTCTCGGCATTGACAAATTGCTTTCTCCTGAAATGCATCATGCGCACTCCGAGATAGGTGGCCAGCGAGATGAACACCGTGTTGATGAAAAACAGATAGAAGGCTCCGAAGAAGAACGAAGCCTTGCCCATGGCCAGTCCATAGCCAGCCGTGCAGAGAGGCGGCATGAGGGCCGTGGCGATGGCTACGCCGGGGATGACATTGCCCTTGCCCTTAGTCGAGAGCGCCAGAATACCGGCAGCACCGCCGCAAAGCGCAATCAGCACGTCGTAGAGCGTGGGCGAGGTACGGGCGAGAAGCTCGGACTGTGCCTCGTTCAATGGCGTCAGCAGGAAATAGACTGTAGCCGTGAGCACACTGATGACGGTGGCGACAAGATAGTTCTTGGCCGACCGCTTGAGCAGTTCCAGATCGCTGATGCCCACGGCGAGTCCCATGCCGATGATAGGTCCCATGAGCGGTGAGATGAGCATGGCGCCGATGATGACGGCCGTAGAGTTGACGTTGAGTCCCAACGAGGCAATGAAGATGGCAAAGATGAGCACCCAAAGGTTGGCTCCATGGAAGGTGACGCCACTGCTGATCTGGCTCACGGTGTCGGCTTCGTCCTCTTTGTCGGGCATGACGTTGAAATAACCTTTCACGACTTGCCACAGTGTTTTAGGTTGCTGCTGTTCCATAGCTGAAAGCGTATATATATAATAATGTGTAGATTATCTCCGTGAGAGTATTCTGTAGCCGATGATGCCGCCGAGGATCGAAGCGGCAAAGATGCCCACTTTGGCCTGACCATAGGCTTCGGCAGAGTTGAAGGCCAGCGTGGTGACAAACATCGACATGGTGAATCCTATGGAAGCGAGGAAGCCCAGTCCGGCAAGCCGTCGCCATGTGAGTTGCTTGCTGCGTCGGCCCAGCCCCAGCCGTTCCATCAGCCATACCGAGGAGAGAATGCCAAGAGGTTTGCCGGCAAGCAGGCCCAGCATCACGCCCACGGCGATGTGGTTGTCGAAGAGCTGCGCCAGATCCATGTCGACAAACGACACGCCCGCATTGCCCAGCGCAAAGACGGGCATGACGAAGAACGACACGAAGGGATGAAGGCTGTGCTCGAGCCGCTGCAAGGGCGGCAGGGCCTGGTTGGCATCGGTCTTCACGCGGGCGATGATCTCAACCTGGTCGGGTTCCAATGTCCTCACGTCGTTGGACTCGGCCTCGTCGAAGCGGCGGGTGAGCTTTCTCATGCGGGCCACAAACGAGTCTTCGCTGATCTGCGAGTCAGCGGGGATGACCATGGCAGAGAGCACGGCGGCTATCGTGGCATGGATGCCGGAGAGCAGGAAAGCTGTCCATACACCACCAATGCCCAGGATGCCGTAGAACCAAATAGACTTCACGCCCATCTTGTTGCCAACAAACATCACGAGTAAGAAGGCCAAACCCACGAGCAGGTTGACCATAGAGAGCTGCGATGTGTAGAACAGGGCGATGACGAGCACCGAGCCCAAGTCGTCGACAATGGCCAGCGTGGTGAGAAACACCTTCGCCGACACCGGCACGCGGTCGCCTAGTAGGTAGACCACCGCCAGAGCAAAGGCAATGTCGGTGGCCATGGGGATTCCCCATCCGTGTGCCACCGGGGTGCCGCCGTTGAAGACAAGATAGATGAGTGCAGGGAAGACCATGCCCATGATGGCGGCAGCCACGGGGAGCGTGACCTTGCGCAAGTCGCGCAGCTCGCCACCGATGAACTCCCGCTTGAGCTCCAGTCCTACGACAAAGAAGAACATCGACATCAGGCCGTCGTTGATCCAGTGCTCAAGAGAGAAGTTGAGGCAGGGTTGGCCGTCCACGACAAAACCGAAATGGTGGTGGAGGAAGTGGGCATAGTCAAATCTTAGCGGACTGTTGGCCAGCACGAGTGCCAGCACCACGGCCAGTCCTAAGACGATGCCGCCGGACTTCTCCTGATTAATGAACTGCATGGCAGGCAGGACTATCTGCTGCCGTATCTTTTGTTGGTAATGTATCATAACTAAGGGGTCGTAAATGAAATAATGTTTTCTGCACTGTCCTACATCACTGTGGTTTCTTGTCGACAAAGACCATGGCGTTTCTGTTGTCGCTGATCGAACTGATGTATCTGCCATACTCTCTGAGCACGTCGGCGATGATCTCATTCTTGCTGAGATACTGTATGTCGTTGCCCGTGCGACCGTCGGAATAGTAGGTCACGGGGATGTATTGTGTGCCGTTGTCGGCGTCAGGGGTGTTGTCCTCATCGACGAGATAGTCGGAAATCACCCGCTTCTCTGCGGTCACGCCATACCGGAAGTTGCGTATCTGCACATGCGGCACGGAGAGCTCAATGGAGAGCGGGCCGTTCTTGCCCTTGAGAATTTCTGACTGTATGCCATATTTCTCCAGTTCTGTTTGCAGTTCGCTGAACGCCGGCTCCACCTTTTCGAGGAAGAAGCGGCGGATGTCCTCTTTCTGTGAGAAGGTGACGATCTGCTCCAACCGCTTGCGCCAGTGGGCACCATCCCAGTTTCGGCTGCCATAGGGCAGGTGAGTGGAGTTGTAAAATTCATCGGTTCTCAGTGCTTTAAGCAAACAGAAGCAAAGAATCAGGAGAATCAGGCCGAAGGGCAGGGCCGAGATCAGCGTCATCGTCTGCAAAGAGTTGAGACCGCCGGCGTAGACCAGTGTCATGGTGATCACCGCCATCAGCAGGCCCCAGAAAGCGTTTTGCCACTTGGGAGAGTGCGGATTGTTGCCCGTGGAAATACTGTTCATCACCAGGATGCCGGAGTCTGCCGAGGTGACAAAGAAGATGGCAATCATCACCAAGGCCAGTGTACAGAGCCCTTTGGCAAAGGGGAAGCTCTCGAAGAACGAGAACAGCAGAATGTCGGGCTGGCGCACCAGTGCCGAGAGCGCACCGTGCGCCACGTTGCGGTCTATCCAGATAGCACCGTTGCCAAAGACTGTCATCCACAAGAAGATAAACAGTGAGGGAACGAGCATCACGGCCAGGATATATTCGCGGATGGTGCGTCCCTTGGAGATGCGCGCAATGAACAGCCCCACAAAAGGAGCCCACGATATCCACCATGCCCAGAACATCACGGTCCAACTGGTAAACCATCCGCGTCCGGCCTTCTCAAAGGCAAAGGTGTTGAACGTCAGGCTGGCAAAGCTCTCGATGTAGTTGCCGATGCCCTCGGAGAACGCGCTCAGCAAGAACGTCGTCGGGCCCAACAGCAACATGAAGACCAACAGCAGGATGGCCGTGCCGAGGTTCAGCTCGCTAAGTCGCCGCACGCCTTTGTTCACGCCGGCTACGGCCGACAGCACGGACAAGGCACAGAACACCGTCACGATGACGCACTGAAAGAGAAAGCTCGAGCTGTGGAGGATGCCTAAATGTACCAGCCCCGCGTTGACCTGCTGCACACCAAAGCCCATGGAGGTGGTGATGCCAAAGAAGGTGCTCACCAGGGCGAAGACATCCACCACATCACCGACAGGTCCATAGATACGCTCCTTCAATATGGGGTACAAGCCGCTGCGGATGCTCAGCGGCAGTTTGTAGCGGAACGAGAAGTAAGCCAAGATGAGGCCTGCCAAGGCAAAGATCGACCATGCGTGGATACCCCAGTGGAAGAAGGTGGCTAACTGCGCGTCCTTGGCTTTGTTGACAATCGTGGGCAGTGCGGGATAGACATAGTGCGACATCGGCTCCGACACACCAAAATACATCAGACCGATGCCCATGCCGGCGGCGAAGAGCATGGAAATCCACGAAAAGAAGCCATATTGCGGCTCCGAGTTGTCGGCCCCTAAGCGGATATTACCCAACTTGCTGAAGGCGACAGCCAACAGGAAGATGACAAAGAAAGAAACGAGCAGGATATACATCCAACTGAGATTCTTGTAGATAAACGACTGTACGAAGGTCAGCCAGTTGTTGACTCTTAAGGGAAATAACGCCGAGAGCAGCGAGAGCAACACCAGCACGATGATGCCCGGAAGAGCTACATTACGGGTAAAAGTAGTGTTATGTATGATTTTCTTTAGCATAATCTTAATAAAGAAATTATAGATGAGAAAGCTGTCAGAACGGAGAAGATCCGCGGCAGATGACAAAAGCCTTCACCTGCCTACGGCTACAAAGGTAATGAAAAAGATCGAGATGACAAAGCATTTCCCTTATTGATTGAAACTGAGGGTGTCATCTAAACTGTGTCATAGACTAAGACAATAAAATTAACTATTGTTCAAGTCAGGCCAGCCCCTGTTTGGTAAGGATGGTGCATTCCATCAAGTATTAGAAGATTTCCTAAACGCTGCTCTGGAGGGTGAGATGCAGGGCCATCTTGAGGCAACGAAGCCTGAGAGTGGTAATCGTCGTAATGGTAAGATGTGCAAGCAACTTCAGACCGAATATGGCCCTGTAGAGACAGATACACCTCGCGACCGCGACGGTAGTTTTGAACCCGAAACGGTAAAGAAGCGTCAGACCATTCTTGCCGAGGGACTTTCTGACAAGATTATCAGCCTTTACGCAAGTGGTCAAAGCCTGCAGCAGATCAGTGACTTCATTGAGGAGAACAATGACAGCAGGATCTCAAAGGAGACTATCAGCAACATCACCGATAAGGTATGGGATGATATTAAGGCATGGACTAAATAACTATTGCATTACCTTGAAATCTATTATGAAAAACCCCAAGGAAGAGTGAAATTTCCCAGTGTGTGGCGTTATCAAACGTTAACTACTTATTTGCCGTACACCTGTTAGAATCATTCTTATTGATGTTTATCTTTCTCTTTTTATTCCTATCTTAGAAGCAATCCATATTTGTCCCAAGTAAAGGTAAACAGCTGATAATCAGCATGGTATATTTTAGAGGAGGTTAAGTAGTGAATCCTCTCCAAGTCCAGCCTCTCCTAACCTCCCCAAAAGGGGGAGGAACCACCCAAGGAGGGAATGTGGAGTTACTTAGGTAAACGATGACAGCCGCGATAAGCACACAGGAGTGCTTATCGCGGCTGTTTCTATCAGATATAGTCAGAATCGAAACCGTCTGAATGTCCTTCGCCTTCAAAAGATTTCAAGCAGAGGCCATTCTTTCTGCAGAACTCTTCGATGATGTCTTCAAAGTTTTCGTCATAATCTTCGGGGATAGGTTCATAATACTCTTCGGCTGTGACGTAATCTTCGAAATCGTCACTTACTACCTCGTTGAGTTTATCCTCAAGCAATGTCTTGATTTCTTCAGCTTTCAAGAAAGGGTTGGCTTTCAATTCTTTGGCAACAGTTTCCTTCACAAGTGTCTTGTCGGAGCCGCTTATTACTACCGTTGCCTTGTAATTGCAGTCGACATTCCCACTGTCACATTCCCATGTGGCATCCACATCCACGTCAAGCGTCCAGGACTTGCGGCAGAAGGCATCCAGTCCCTTTAGCTCTTTGTCTTTGAGCCGTTGTAGGCGCCCATCACCGAAAAGCAAGGAATAGAGTTGTGCCAAGTCGGCAGCAACTTCTTTCCTTAAGCCACATTCCTTTTCGAAGAATCGTGCGAGCACCTTCTCATCAAAGCCTTTCTTCTCAACTTGATTTACTGCGCCACACATCAATGACATCAGCACGAGCCTTGCGCTATATGGCTTGACCTTGCTGTTGAGAAGCGCATCGTAGACCTCTACCGGTTCTCGCTTAAGGTATTCGATGCTCTTATCTCGAATAATCGCACAAATAACCTTCGCTACTTCTTCGGTTTGGAAAACATTTTTCATCACTTATGAATTATCAGAATTTACTAATCTCTGCCATCATAGATGTACGGCGATGGTAAATTGTGCGAAATTCTTCGGCAAGGCGGTGGGCAGCAATTATACCTCCTTTCAGTCTCTGCATGCTCTCCATGGCCTCGCGAATACGTGGGTAGTTCTTTGTGTTTGCTGCCTGGCTGGCCAAGGAGCGGAGGTCTTCTATGAAAAGTTCAAGCATGTTCTCAGCATACTCTTTGTCAATATACTGCGAGTAGCTTGTGAGGGCATAGAGCCGGTCACTCTCTTGGGAAGCAATCAGTTGAAAGAGATGTTCTGAGTCATGCTCTTCTTTATAAATGTTGGCCAATTCAGAGCTTTCGAAGAACATGTGCCTGTCCAAATCGGCTTCTTTCAGAAGTTTGCCTAAGAACGGCTTCCATTCCTCCTTGGGCACGAGCGCCTTGAGCTTGTGGTAATATTCCATAGCTCCGGCGAACCTAATGAAGAGCTCTCGGCAAAGCTCTGTCTGTTTCTCTTTGTTTCCCATGAGTTGGTATATCTCCAGTTCCTTCATTTTCCATCCACTGATGGTACTGTGCTCTTCACCAGCCTGGGCAACGTCTATGCCTTCATCGATGCAGTCCAAGGCCTCGTCATATCGTTTCTGTTCAACGAGCCGATTTACGACAATTTGCCTGATGTCCGGCAGAATCAAGTGCTTCTGCTCTTCAGCGTCAGCCAAGTCGTCCTTGCCAATTTTCCGAAGATACTCTATTTTGCGCTCCACATATTTATGTAAGTCATTATTGTCAACGTGCTGACTGATTTGCTCGTCAAGCATGGCAATGGTAGCCTCCTCGCTTTGCGTTGCCATCAGTTGGGGCATCATCTCATCGAAGTCAAACACTGTGTCGTATTCGGTAAGGGTCTGTGGCAACTCTGACTTAGCCACTTTGTCAAGCCTTCGCAGCAACTCGCTTCGCTGACTATCGTCTATAGCTTTGTCAGACATCGCATCGAAGAGCAGTTGTTCTGCCTTTTCGCAATTTGTCCCCACGTCATAGGCATAATCACCCTCCTCATCATAATCGTATACGTCTTCGGAGTAAGTATCCTGCAGTTGCTCGAAAAACACCACGGCAATGCATGCTGCTGCGTAGGCGTTGCCCACAGCGAGCAGCTTCCGTGCCTCATCCATGATGGAGTCTGCCTGACTGGTGATCTCAGTCCAGTCGGGTATCTCGTAGCTGTGCCAATAATCGCCGAGGTCTTTCGTCTCTGCAAAAGCCTCTCGCATACGGTCGATGAATTCTTTGGCTGCATCGCTATTCTTGAGGTATTTCTTACTGAGGTAGTCAGCAAGCTCGCTGTTGAACCGTTCATCCTTTTGGGCATAGTCGAGAGCGAACAGAAAGAGGTCGCTCCGCGTTGCCAGTTGCAATAATTGCTCGATATTTTTCTTTGGCATAGTGATAAATGTGATGAGAATAGTTATAATGCAAAGATAAGCTATTTTTCCATAAGTATTGTATATTTCCCTGTTTTTTGTTTATCTTTGTGCGGTATTCTACAAAATTATCATCTAATGGAGAAAGAAGAGCTAAAAGCACGTGAGAAAAAGATTGCCGAAATGGCAATCAAGTACTGCAAGGAGTATATCGACGAAGAGTATGCCTTGCTTTGTGAGAAAATGGTTCAGAAACTTGGCCGTAAGCGCACCAAGCCACTGGAGCGAGGTCGATTGGAAATCTGGGCAGCAGCGGTGGTCTACACTGTGGGGACGATAAACTTCTTGTTTGACAAGTCATTCCTGCCTTATGTGCCGTCGAGCGACATCTACGACTATTTCGGAGCTAAGGCGTCAACAGTGAACCAGAAGTCCGGCCAGATACGCCAGATGCTTAAATTAAGTTATCATTGGGACAAGGACTTCTCCACTCAGTACATGGTGGAGCATAATCCATTTGCTTACACGCATGTGATGATTAATGGAATACCGCTATAAGATAACAAGAATATGTACAATATCTCATTGACTAAAGCCGATAAGCGGCTATGCCGTGAGCTCATCCATGTAGGATCGGAGCGCGAATGCAAGCATTATGTAGAGCAGATGAAGCGTCTGACAGAAAAGCCAATGCCACTGAGTGAACTCAATGCGCCCTATCGTGAAGAGAATGGCTGGAGCGTTGAGGGGCCGTGGCACAAGCGATACATCCAACTGTTCAAAGCCACAGAGAAGTTTGACAAGCATATAGCCCGCCGTTATGACGGTATCTCGGGTGGAAGCTATATCAACTGCGTAATTGACCTATACTGTGACCACTGGCTTGGCGATGAGGACATCAGCCGTTTCAGTGAGGATGTGCGGCAGAAGATTCTTTTCATTGCCAATAGAGAAGTACTATAGCGTACATATACAATCCCAGTAAACCAGTTTGGCATAAATGAACCCAGGCTGCCCATTGCTACACATTATTTTATACCAACCATTCACCTTGCCCAAGCATCGGAAGCACTCCGGCAATTCGCCTTCGGGCGTGACGATTTTGAAGATAATCCTGCTTGCTTTTGTCGGTTTCTGCCGAACGTTAATAGTGCCGGGTTGACCAGCAATGATAACTCCTTGCCCTTTAGCAGCGCTATAGGTCTCTACCTTGCAAAGCTTCTTAGGTATCCACGCGTCGTCTTGAATTTCGATATGATAACACGAATCGTTTTCTTCCAGATAGCGACAGATAATCCCATTAGGGTCTATAACGACCTTTGCAGATTGCGCCTCAGCACTCAGATGTGTAAGAATAAGGAACAAAGAGAAAAGAAAGAACTGTTTCATTGTGCGATGATTTTGTTATAACTCTATCTGAGACTATCGGATGATGATTGTCGAATGCTCAAGAAATTTTATTCCAAACTTGTCTTCGTTGTTCGTCGTCGCGGCTGGTAAGTCATGGAATGTCTTGCGGCCAATACGAAATTGCTTGATCGTCAGCGCCGTTATTCCTTGTTTCACTCTCCCATTGACTCCAGCTATGGTTGTTCGCCTTTGTCCAGTCACCTGTGACTTGAAGGCTGACGCGTAGGGGTTCGTCGTGCTGTCGGAACAGAGCGTAAAGTGTTCATTGCTGAGGGAGAGACATCCTTTGTCGCCAGTGTCCAGTAATGCCCTGAACCGCTTGGGGCTATAGGACATCTTATAGTCTACATAGATCAATCCATCCTCGTTGTGACATCTGACCTTTGTACGTGGTTCGTGGTCGAAGAAGTGTTTCATGTCTTGTCAATAAAGTTTGTTTCTTCGGGGCTCTGATACGCCGTAGGTTCTTTGTACAAAGGTACACTTTCTCTTTCAGATGACCAAACTATTACGCAAATATGTATCAAAATAGGATTCCTCTCCTTGAAAATATTTGTAAGAAATACTCTCTTGATGAGAAATTATTCATAACTTTGCAAATGGCAATTCAAAACAGCATGGCATCAAAGAAACAGCAAAACAAGAATCAGATTGAAGTGGTTGGGAAGAGCAATAGCCAAGAACTGGTCGCAAAATGCGACCAGTTCAATGTTCTTTCTGTTGGACAGACTATTTTTACTTTTCGTGGCATTCAAGTAATCATCGATAGAGACTTGGCGCAACTTTATGGCGTGGAAACCAAGCAGTTAAATCAGCAAGTCCGTCGTAACATTGAAAGATTTCCATTGTCATTTAGATTTCAACTTACGAAGGAAGAGAAAGACGAACTGGTCACAAATTGTGACCGGTTCAATAGCCTTAAGCATTCCACTGTTAATCCCTACGCATTCACAGAACAAGGCGTAGCCATGCTGTCGGCAGTGCTTAAAAGTGATACTGCAATGTAAACGTCCAATTGTTGCTTATCAGCTTTAAACAGAGTACTTTCGAGTACCCCGTTTTATGCTAGGCTGAGTAAGATTTAAGACTTGTTAATCAATAGCGAGTTGTCCGGGCAGCATCTGAGCGT
>Ga0256404_1002991_pt1 | contig 35753 bp, 23 predicted proteins | sample RumenRJG_01DNA_FD_185990 | JGI IMG/M metagenome (GOLD analysis project Ga0256404, IMG submission 185990) | Bovine rumen microbial communities from Lethbridge, Alberta, Canada - RJG_01 | ecosystem: Host-associated > Mammals > Digestive system > Stomach > Rumen | place: Canada: Alberta | collected... | reverse complement strand
TGCAATGGTCTTGGCGAGCGCGAGATACGTCTGTGTAATTTCCGTGAGGTAGGGAGACCAGTCGGTATCGGCGTTGGGCCAGGTGATCATCACACCGTCTTGTGGCTCCCATTCGGCGGGAAGGATGCGTTTGGAAAGAAGCATAATAATATATTTGATAGATGCAAAATTAAGGAAAAAATAGAAGAAAGCCGTTGTATGGTTATAAAAAAAGAAGTATTTGTTTGTGGTATAAGATTTATTGGGTAAATTTGCGGTAAGAAATAATTGCACAGATGCTTGAGTTTAAGAATGTGAGCGTATCGTTGGGAGCCGACAGTCTCTCGTCCCCTTTCTCGCTGATCGTTGAGGGTGGTGAGACCGTCTGCCTGCAGGGAGTCCCCGGATCGGGCAAGACGCGGCTCTTGTCTGCCGTTTTGGGATTGGCGCCATTGGCGGCAGGCTTCATTACGCTCGACGGTGAACTCATCACTTTCGGCTCGGCGCCTTATTTCCGCAGAATGATGGCGTATATTCCGCAGGAGCTGCCTGGAGACAATATCACGTTGACAGAGATTTGCCATGATTTAGGACTGAACATCAAAGATCTGAAAGATGTAGATGCTTCCTTGAAGGACAAGAAACTCAAGGCGTTCAGCACGGAGATGGTGCAGGAGATGCTTCTGCAGGTGGCACTGAAGATGAACCGGCGCATCTTGCTGATCGACGACATCCGCTACAGTCCGGCTATCGCCATGTTGCTCAAAAGAATAGCTGAGAATGGAACCGAGATTATCTACACGTGTGTGGAGAATCAGTTCGAATATAATAAGGTTATAAATCTCTGAAAATGAAAATATCATTGTTAGGCATCGTCTTAGGACTGGTGCTCATTGCTTTCCCTATATTCATCATCGTTCAATATCGTCTCACGCTGCTCAATCGTTATGTGAGGTCAATCGTACGCCTCTTGCTGTCGGTGGCGGTTATTGCACTTTGCACCTTTATGAGCGTGAGCCTGCATAGCTTGGCTTTCAATATTCTCCTTGCGCTTCTGTTCTGCGTCTTCTCTGCGTTTATGTCTGTGCTGAAGTCGAGATTGAAGCTTGGCAGAACTTTTCTTCCTCTGCTTGCGGGAATAGTCGCCGGTGCAATCGTCGTGGGACTCTATTTCATCTTCTTAGTCCAAGGCGCGCGTGGCATACAAGTGTCTACGCTCCTTATTCCTGTTTACGGCTTGCTGACGGGTGGCATGATTGAAGCCAACGCACGGGCGCTTGAGACTTATTATTCCGGCCTGCGGAATCATAATCAGCTCTATTATTATCTGCTTGGCAATGGCTGTACGCATGCCAAGGCAACGGAGTATTTCGTCCGTCGTGGCCTTCAAGCCTCGTTGGTGGTTGTCTGCAAGCATATGTCCGCGGTCGTGTTTGCCGCGGCACCGAGCATCTTCTTTGTGGCAGTGATGGGAGGCACGGATGTGCTTACGGCTGCCGCACTGCAAGTGTTGTTGTTCTTTGCCGTACTCTCAGCCTCACTTATAGCTGTCTTGGTAGCATTGTTGATAGGGAGGCGCTACAACTTCGATGAATATAATAAGTTGAAGAAGGTGTTCCGATCCGGGAGCGGCGAGTCACAAGAACAGCAATCCGCTACTTTATCCGAATCGTCTTTATCCAATCTTTCAGCACCCCATGATACTGATCCTGCGAATCAGCCACAAGAATGAGCACGCGAGAGCCATCTTTCAATCGTGGGCCCAGGCACATGCCTTCATAGTTGGCGATGTCTTGTTTGAAGAGGGTCAGTGAGGTGCGCCAGGAGGCAAGCAGTTCCTTCTTCGTCTCACCGGGTTTGAAATGAAAGAGTTTGCAGTTGACGAAGGATCCGAGTTTATTCTTGGGTACATAAAACTCCCTTTCGAGCACAAGGAGCGTGCCGTCGTCGAGTGCACAGATCGTTCCGATGCCATGCGCATAGAACGCGGCTTTTGTCTGATCGGCTAAAGGCGCATCGAGGGTGTAGGGATAATGGAGAAGAGGCTGCAAGTTGGCGTCATAGCTTTGCACGATGACATTCCCACTCTCATTGCATGTCCACAGCGTCTGTGTGGAGTCGTTATAGCTCAGCGCTTCAAGTCCGAGGTTCCCCGGAAGATTATTATAGAGTGGGGTAGGAGAAATCTCACGGCCTGTGAGTTTCCCACTCATGTCATATTCTTTGATATAATTATCAGCTTCTGCACTGATGAAGATTGTGTTTGTGCGTGGATTATACGCGATGCCTTCTGCGTCTCGGTTAGGCCTCGATGAGGAAAAGAACCCTTCATTCTTTGCCGATTGTAGCCCGCCTGTGACGGAGTCGAGCTTGATGGTCCAGATAAAGAAGCCATCGGTATCAGACTTATCGCTTACCACTGCATATTTATCTCCGCCAAGCCATGTGATGCCACTGTAGTTGCCTGCCGGAATTGTTGCGAAATGATGTTGGGGAAGGAGTGTTACGATGAAAAGAATAATCGAGTAAAGCATCTTATAAAAATAATTGCTGTGGCAGCCCATGGGTTGCCACAGCAAATGAGATTGGAATGCGGAAAGTCTTAGCAGATTCTGCGTGATCCGTCGCCGATGACTACGTCAATGACCTGTGGCTCATGGCCGTATTTCTCATTGAACTTAGTCTTGGCATCAGCGATAAATTTGTCGTAGAGATCGTCTTTTACGAGGTTGATGGTGCAGCCGCCGAAGCCGCCACCCATGATACGGCTGCCTGTGACGCCGTCTTCCTTAGCAAGGTCGTTGAGGTAGTCGAGCTCCTCGCAACTCACCTCATACTCCTTGCTCAGGCCGTAATGCGTCTCAAACATCTTCTGTCCGACGGTCTCGTAGTCGCCTTTCTCGAGGGCGTCACTGACAGCTAACACTCGGTCTACCTCACCGAGTACGAAGTGTGCACGCTTGTAATCCTCAGCGCTGACCTGTGCCTTTACAGCCTCTAAGTCATCCCAGTCAGCATCACGCAGCGTGTCGAAATGACGGTCTGTGAACTTAGCGTTGAGCGCCTTCACCACGTTCTCGCAGGAGTTGCGGCGGTCGTTGTAAGGAGAGCCTTTCAGCTCGTGCTTCACCTTAGAGTTGAGCAGGACGAGCTTGTAGCCTTTCGGCTCCCAGGGGAAGTATTCAAACTCACGGCTGCGGCAGTCGAGACGCATGAGCTTGCCTTTCTTTCCGAAGACAGAGGCAAACTGATCCATGATGCCACAGTTCACACCGATATACTTGTGCTCGGTGGCTTGGCCGGCAAGTACGAGATCCCACTTGGAGACCTTGTTGTCGCCGAAGAGATCGTTGAGTGCGAAAGCGAAGCAGCTCTCCAGGGCAGCACTGGAAGACATGCCGGCACCTAAAGGTACATCACCTGCGAAAGCAGCGTTGAACGGCTTGACATCGACACCGCGGTCTATCATCTCGCGGCAGATGCCGTAGATATAGCGCGCCCACGTAGCCTTCGGGCCTACGGGATCATCGAGGGTGAAGTGGGCCATATCTTTTAAGTCGATAGAGTAGACGTTGACACTCTTCTGCCCGTTGGGACGAATCTCTGCCATGATGCCCTGTTCTACGGCACCAGGGAAGACAAAGCCACCATTGTAGTCTGTATGCTCGCCGATGAGGTTGATGCGCCCCGGTGAAGCGTAAATGTTGCCCGTCTCACCATCGAAGTGCTTGATGAAACGGCTTCTTACGAATTCTATATCCATATCAAATGGGTTTTATTGGTTAAAAATGTTTTTCTAAGATTATTTCTGCACCCCAAACTTGTAGATCGTGGTCTGCTTGTAGCGCTCACCCGGATCGAGGACTACGGATGGGAAATAGGGATGGTTCGGCGTGTCGGGGAAGTGCTGACATTCGAGGCAGACAGCAGAGCGCTTGGGATAGGTGGCTCCGTGGGTGCCTTTGAATCCGGAGAGGAAATTGCCGGTATAGAGCTGTACGCCCGGCTCTGTGGTGTAGACCTCCATGGTGCGGCCACTCACAGGCTCGTAAGCTTTGGCGGCAAGTGAGAGCTCGCCTTCTTCTTGCTTGTTGAGCACGAAGCAGTGGTCGTAGCCCGTGCCGTTCTTGATCTGTTCGTTGTCGGCGTTGATGTCGCGGCCGATAGGCTTGGCCGTACGGAAGTCGAACGGTGTGCCTTCTACCTTGCGGATCTCACCCGTGGGGATGGAAGTCTCGTCAATGGGAAGATAGAAGTCAGCATTGAGTTGCAGCTCAACATTGTCTACGGTAGGCGTAGGATCAGCAATACCTGCTAAAGCGAAGAATCCGTGGTTAGTGAGGTTGATGATGGTCTTCTTGTTTGTTGTAGCGAGATAATCGATGTGGAGCTCGTTGTCGTCTGTCCAAGTATAGACGACGGTTACTTTGAGCTCACCTGTGTAGCCTTCCTCGCCATAGGGTGAAACATAGTTGAGGGCGAGTGTGTGTTCGTTCATCAGCTCAGGTGACCAAACTTTCACGTTGAAGCCCTTCTTTCCTCCGTGGAGTGCATTTACTCCGTTGTTGACAGCTACCTGATAATGCTTGCCGTGGAGCGTGAACTTACCTTTGGCAATACGGTTGCCGAAACGTCCGATGATCCTGGAGAGATAAGGCTCCGGAGAATTGATGACATCCTGGATGTTGTCGTGGCCCATGATGACGTTGGCCCTCTTCCCATTGCGGTCGGGAACCATGATAGCTACGAGTGCACCACCATAGTTTGTGATTGCTACTTCGTTACCTTCACTATTTCTCAGAATAAAGAGGTCTGTCTTCTTGCCGTTCACAGTGGTCTGAAAGTCCTCACGCTTCAGACCGCATACATTTGGTGTTTCTTCAGAGTTTGCCATATGAAAGTGTCTTTAGTTGATATTCTATGAATTAGTTCCTATAGTCTTCTGCAAAGTAAATAAAAAATCTTGAGAATGGCAACTAAAAGCACAAAATATTATGGCAAGAAGAGTGTTAAATAACCTTATGTCTATCTGGTAGGGTGCCTTTACACATATTATTATATAATGTGCCTATTACAATTCGGGCATGGCAAGCAGGTCGGCTACGACATAGCTGGATCCTCCCACGAAGATGAAGTCATCCTTGTCCGCTTCCGCTAAGGCTTTGTGATAAGCATTGGCGATGGACCCGCAGTTGGTACCTTGAAGATGGTGCTCTGCTCCGAGCTCTGCCACTTTGTCAGCACTGAAGGCGCGGCTCGAGGTCGGTTGAGCCCAATAATAGACCGCCCTCTTAGGAAGCATCTCCATCACGGTGTTGATATCCTTGTCGTCGACCATGCCGAAGACGATGCGCAGCGTCTTGCACGGTTGTTGTTCAATCTGTGGGGCAAGATACTGCCATCCGCCAACGTTGTGGCCTGTGTCGCACACGACATGCGGTGATTGGCATAAGGTCTCCCAACGGCCGCGGAGTCCGGTGAGCTTGCAGACCTCGGCAAGGCCCCTCTTCACATCGTCGTTGCTGATGGCAAACTTCTTCTGAAGGATTGGCATGGCGGTGAGTACCGTGTTCATATTTTTCTCCTGATAGTTGCCGCCGAGGTCACCATGGACAGGTCCATAGGTCGTCGTCTCATAGTCGCGGCCACCGTCGGCGCAGGGCTTGGAAGAAATGACGACGGGTTGATCCTGTGCATATATAATAGATGTGTGACACGCATCCGCTTTCTTCTGGAAGACGGGGCGAGTCTCGGGCAGATCCTCGCCAATGACCACCGGCACACCCGGCTTGATGATCCCAGCTTTCTCTCCTGCAATGAGTGCTAAGGTATTGCCGAGAAACTGGGTGTGGTCGAAACTGATATTCGTGATGATCGATATTTCCGGTGTGATGATGTTTGTACAGTCGAGCCGCCCGCCGAGACCGACTTCCATCACGGCCACATCCACTTTCTGTTCCTTGAAATAGAGAAAAGCGAGCGCTGTGGTGAGTTCAAAGAATGACGGATGCAGCGGTTCGAAGAAACTGCGCTCCTTCTCCACAAAGTCGATGACGCGTTGCTCGGGAATCATCTCTCCGTTAACGCGGATACGTTCGCGGAAGTCTACGAGATGGGGCGAGGTGTAGAGGCCTACTTTGTAACCGGCCTGCTGCAGCACGGCTGCAATACTGTGTGAGCACGAGCCTTTGCCGTTGGTACCGGCGATATGGATCGTCTTATAAGCTCTGTGCGGATGTCCAAAATGTTCATCCAAGGTCTTCGTCGTTTGAAGCCCTGGCTTATAAGCAGCGGCACCGACGTGCTCAAACACCGGTGCCGAATGGAATAGATAAGAAACGGTCTCTTGATAATTCACCCCAATAATTTTTTATGAAGTTCTGAAGTTTGGAAGTTCTGAAGTTTGGAAGTTCTGAAGTTTGGACTTCCAAACTTCTGTCCTTCCTAAAACTTCCGTTCTTCTTCCTAACTATTTAGTCTTTCTTTGAGTCGTTCAAAGAAACTCTTCTTCGTGCTCGTGTCACTTTTGAAGTTCTCGCTCTCACGAAGTTCCTCGATGGCTTTCTTCTCGCTCTTGGTGAGAGTCTTAGGCACATACACGCCAATGTTCACCACGATGTCGCCCTTGCCTGAGCCGTAGCCTTGAACGGCAGGCAGCCCTTTGCCACGCAGACGCACGGTCTTTCCCGGCTGCGTGCCCGGGTCGATCTTGAGCGATATCTTCTTGCCGTCGATGGTCGGAATTTCAGCGTTTCCGCCGAGCGCTGCCGTCGGAAAGTCGAGCAAGAGATTATAGTAGAGGTCTTGCTTGTCGCGGACGAAGGTATCGTTCTTCTCCTCTTCGATGATGACCTGAATGTCGCCCGGCACACCATTGTGGGGACCGGCATTGCCTTTGCCGTGGACATTGAGTACCATACCCTCTTCCACACCGGCAGGGATGTTGATCTCTACCACTTTCTCACCTTTGACGACACCCGTGCCGTCGCAAGCCTTACACTTGTTCTTGATGATCGTCCCCTCACCGTGACAAGTCGGGCATTCGCTCTGTGTCTGCATCATGCCGAACATCGAACGCATGGTGCGCGTCACCATGCCGGAACCATGACACGTAGGACACGTCTCCGGCTGAGCACCGCCTTCAGCGCCAGTGCCTTTACATTTGTCGCAGACCACATCCTCACGCACTTTGAACTTCTTCGTCACGCCACTGGCGATATCCTGCAGCGACAGTTTCACTTTCAGTCGCAGGTCGGAGCCACGGTATACGCGCTGGCCACCGCCACGTCCTCCGCCAAAACCGCCGAAGCCACCGAATCCACCTTGGTGACCACCGAAGATGTCACCGAACATGGAGAAGATGTCGTCCATATTCATGTCACCGCTGAAGCCGCCGAAGCCACTTCCTCCTGGTGCATCGAATCCGAACTGGTCATACTGCCGGCGCTTGTCAGGGTCGTGCAGTACCTCGTAGGCTTCTGCTGCCTCCTTGAATTTCTCCTCGGCTGTTTTGTCACCGGGATTACGGTCAGGGTGGTATTTGATGGCGAGCTTGCGGTATGCCACTTTTATCTCGTCTTCGGTGGCGTTGCGGTCCACGCCCAACACCTCGTAATAGTCTCTTTTCTCTGCCATAATGCTTGTCCTACCGCTTTTATTGTCCTACTGCAACTTTCGCGTGGCGGATAACCTTATCGTTGAGCGTGTAGCCGGTCTGTACGCATTCGATGACCTTACCTTTCTTCTCGTCTCCCATGCCGGGGACCATGGCCACGGCCTCGTGGAAGTCGGTATCAAAGTCCTTGCCGTCGGTGTCGATCTTCTTCACTCCGAGGCTCTCCAAGGCTTTGACAAACTTATTGAAGATCATCTGTACGCCGTCCTTGATCGCTTTCGGATCATCGCTCTTGTCTTTCAGCGCACGCTCAAAGTCGTCGAGCACGGGGAGCACAGCTTTCACCGTCTTCTCACTGCCGTTGAGGATGAGCTCAGCTTTCTCTTTCAGGGTGCGTTTCTTGTAGTTGTCAAATTCGGCGAGCGTGCGGAGGTATTTGTCTTTCAGATCAGCAATCTCCTTGTTGGCTTTCTCCAAGGGATCTTCCTGCTTCTCTGCGTCAGCTCCCTTCTCGTCCTCAGCCTTGTCGTTTGCCTTCTCTTCAGTTTCCTTCTCGGAAGTCTGTGTCTCCTCCTCTTTCTTGGCTTCAGGCTCCTGACCCTCGACCTTTATGTGTTTGTTCTTTTCTTCTTTTTCTGCCATAATGCTATAACCTTTTTGTTTTCATCAGATAACAAAAATCGTGCCACGCATTAGATTATTTGTACATTCCCGCTCTCTGCTCCTTGATCTGGTCGTCGTGGATATACTCATCGTAAGGCATGAGCTTGTCGATGGTACCCTTGGGCGTGAGCTCGATGATACGGTTGGAAACCGTCTCGATGAGCTCGGCATCGTGGGAGGAGAACAGAATGTTGCCCTTGAAAGCTACGAGGTTGTTGTTCAGGGCCTGAATCGACTCCAGGTCGAGGTGGTTGGTGGGTGTGTCGAAGATGAGGCAGTTGGCGTTCTGCAACTGCATCCTCGCGATCATACAGCGCATCTTCTCGCCGCCGGAGAGCACGTTCACTTTCTTCTCCACATCCTCCTGGCGGAAGAGCATGCGGCCGAGATACGACTTCATCACCACCTCGTTGCCCGGACCGTACTGTGAGAGCCAGTCGACAAGGTTGAGATCCGACTGGAAGAACTTCGTGTTGTCGAGTGGGAGATAGGCCGTGGTGATCGTCACCCCCCATTTGTAGGTACCTGCGTCAGCCTGGCGGTTGCCGTTGATGATCTCGAAGAGAGCGGTCATGGCCTTGGGGTTATGACTGAGGAAGACGACTTTCTGGCCTTTCTCAATATTGAAATCGACATGGTCGAAGAGCACCGTTCCGTCCTCATCGACGGCTTTCAGATCTTGTACCTCAAGAATCTGGTTGCCCGGCTCGCGCTCCATCTGGAAGATGATGCCGGGGTACTTGCGGCTGGAAGGCTTGATCTCCTCGACGTTGAGTTTCTCAAGCATCTTCTTGCGGCTCGTGGTCTGGCGGCTCTTGGCCACATTGGCAGAGAAACGGCGGATGAACTCCTCTAACTGTTTCTTCTTCTCCTCAGCCTTCATCTTCTGGTTCTGTGCCTGACGGAGGGCAAGCTGCGAGCTCTCATACCAGAAGCTGTAGTTGCCGGCGAAGACGGTGACTTTGCCGAAGTCGATATCGATGGTCTGCGTAGATACGGCATCGAGGAAGTGACGGTCGTGGCTCACCACGAGCACCGTCTGATGCTCATCAATCTCGCCAAGATAGTCCTCCAACCACTCCACGGTATCGAGGTCGAGGTCGTTGGTAGGCTCATCGAGCAGCAGGTTGTCGGGCTTGCCGAAGAGCGCCTTGGCCAGCATGACACGCACCTTCTCATTGTTGGAAAGCTGCGACATCTGCTTCTGGTGCAGATCCTCCGCCACACCGAGGTTCTGCAACAGCTGTGCGGCATCGCTCTCGGCCTCCCAGCCGTTCATCTCCGCAAACTTCTCCTCGAGCTCCGCGGCGCGGTTGCCGTCTTCCTCCGTCATCTCAGGCTTTGCATAGAGCATCTCGCGCTCCTTCATGTTGCTCCACAGGGTGTCGTAGCCCATGAGCACCGTGTCGAGCACTTTGTAGGCATCGTATTTGAAGTGATCCTGCTCCAGCACGGAGAGGCGTTCGCCGGGCCCCATCTCTACGCTGCCTTTGTTGGGCTCCAGGTCACCGCTGATGGCGCGGAGAAGCGTTGACTTACCGGCACCGTTGGCACCGATGACCCCGTAGATGTTACCGCGCGTGAACTTGATGTTCACATCTTTATAAAGGACACGTTTGCCAAACTGGATGGCAAGATTGGTAAGTGTTATCATTGTTACAATCTTATTTAGTTACTATCTTCGTTGTGATCTTTTATGTATTTTGTCTGTCGAATGTCTTTAACTGAAAAAAGACTGACCTCTTGTGAAGATCAGTCTTTTTGTGCGTCCTTAGGGATTCGAACCCTAGACCCACTGATTAAGAGTCAGTTGCTCTACCAGCTGAGCTAAGGACGCAAGCCTTTTTAATTAAAAAGAAGTGCGCCCTTAGGGATTCGAACCCTAGACCCACTGATTAAGAGTCAGTTGCTCTACCAGCTGAGCTAAGGGCGCATTCTGTACAATCATTGTTAAGACCGTGTGGCCTCGATTTCTGAATTGCGGGTGCAAAGGTACGACTTTTCGGTGGTTCCACCAAATAAATTCGAAAGTTTTTTGAATTTTTCTTTCTTCCACGACGTATTGGTCGGGAAAATGCGTGCAACCGCACTTTAATTTAGAAGGCACTGAGGTAGTAGTCCGATTCCACTGAGATCGCAGTCCGATTCCACTGAGATCACAGTTCGATTCCACTGAGAACGCAGTCCGATTCCACTGAGAACGAATTGCGGTTCTGTATTATACCGTGTACAAGATGTCCTGGACGATTGAAAAGATAATTTGACGCAACCGAGTCAGGATCGTGTGTCTTTTTTTAAATAAGGTTGACACCTAAAGTTAACAATGATGGAAAAGACTAAAAGTTTGCTCCAGACTTCATTGGAGCGCATTCGACTTCAGCAGGAGGTTTACGACCTTTATAGGGTACAGAACCTTCCTATTGATGTTGTAAAAGAAAAAACAGGTTTGAGCCGAGAATCTATTTACCGTTATCTTCGTAACTTTGTGTCCGGAAACCCAAATGTAGCAGAACAGATGAAAAAGAGAGGAACAGACATTACTCCGGAAGACTACAAGAAGCTTCAGGAAGAGAACGCCCGCCTGCAGAGCGAACTGAAGCGTGAGAAGCTGCGTGCCGACTTCTATGAGGAGATGGTAGCATTCGGCAAGGAAGTGTATGGTATAGACCTAAAAAAAGCTGGCACCAAGTAGTCAGTAGGCTTCACGAACGTGACATGAGGGTATATGCCGTTACGTTGCTTTGTGGACTGCTTGGTGTGAGTACACAAGCCTACTACAAGCATGAGGATACGCAGATGCGTAAGTTAGCCGAGGAATCCTTTGTCGTCGAGTTCATCAAGCGCATACGCGAGCGCGACCGTGGCATTGGCGGTAGCAAGCTGTGGCGGATGTACAAGAAAGAGTTTGGCGAAGAGCATGCCGTTGGCTACAACCGTTTCTACGACATCGTAGATAAGTACGGGCTGAAGGTACGCAAACGCCGCCGTCGTGCTAAGACCACGGATTCCAATCATGACTATCCAACCTATCCCAACCTGGTGAAGAACATGATTCCAGTCCGCCCCAACCAGTTGTGGGTCAGCGATATAACCTATATGGTCATATATGTGGACGGGAGTTCTGGAGATTACAAGTTCTGCTACCTCTCGCTCGTCACCGATTATTATACAAAGGAGATTGTGGGCTGGTGTGTCGGCGAGACATTAGAAGCAAAATTTGCTGTCGAGGCTTTGAATATGGCCCTTACCCGTCTTGACAAGAACCTTGTGTATGACATCATACATCACTCTGACCGTGGCGTCCAGTACGCCAGCTTTGCTTACACAGACATACTGAAGACACGCGGCATCCGCATCAGCATGACCGAGTGTGGTGACCCTAAAGACAATGCTGTCGCCGAGCGTGTGAATGGCATCATCAAGAACGAACTGTTGAAAGATATGGCGTTTCACAGCATAGAAGAAGTAAAGGTTGCCGTTGCTGATGCCATAGACTTCTATAACAACGAGCGTCCGCACATGAGCCTTGACTGGAAAACACCAGCAGAAGCTGCCCTATGTTCTGGCGAGTTGAAGAAAAAGTGGGTAAGCCACAGAGAAAATTTCTTAAAAAAGGAGATCGCATGAAGAAAAATCCGTAACTTTGGGGTGACCCAAAAAGAATGTCTTGCTTTATGCGAGACCGGAACGAGAGCAGGAGGTGAGGCCTCCGCCTTTACCCCTCTCTTGTTCTGTTATGTTTTTTTGCTAACGCAGCGGCTGTGTCAACCACAAGCGTGACTAAGCCGCACACGTATCAACCAAATATAAAAGTAATGTTTAACCGGGTCAACCAACATTAAAAATAAGGCTTAAAGTAGTCAACCAAAAACGTTAAACTACAGATGGCGGCCAATTGCAGGACGCGGCCACGGAGGTGTCACGATCGTGACACATATGAGGCAGGATCGTGACACATATGAGGCAGGATCGTGACACAACTGAGGCAGGATGGAGCGGTGGAAATATATTTCTGACTTCGTCACAACGACTTTCCCTTGAAAACAAAACCAATAAAACCCTTTGTGCCAGTGCCAAGGACTCAGGTCCTTTGCCCGTTGTGGGGTGAGGGCATGTGAGAGGCAAAGCCTCTCCCCGCCCTCACCCCACAACGGGCAGATCCTCCTCCGTCGGATCTTGGCGCAGACACAAAGGAAAACCTTCAAAACAGGCTCGCGCGGTAACTCCTAACTCCTATCTCTTAACTCCTAACTTCTTTCAGGCCTGTTTTCAAGATTTTTCTTGCTGTGATGCAAGCCTGAGGAACGAAGGCTGTTTCTTCTCCGGCTCCGCTTGCCGAGGCTTGCTTCGGAGCAAGCCGGAGCCGGAGAAGAAACAACGGGCGCAGCCCTTGCGTCACAGCAAGGGTCTTATTGGTTTTCGTCAGAAAAGAATACGGCTGATTAAATATGGGTGACGCATTGACGAAGTCAGGACGGACGGGGCAGGATCGTGACACCGACGGGGCACGATGGAGCGGTGGAAAAATATTTATTGAATTCGAGGCAGAATTGGATATTTTTTTGTAAGTTTGCAACATTAATACCGTATATTATCCGGACACGCCTCCGGAACAATCGATAAGGAATGTCCAAAAGAAGACTCTTCAAATACACGGCTATTGCTGTCTGCGCGCCCGTCGCACTATTCATCATTTTGTCGCTGCTGCTCTATTTCCCTCCTTTCCAGAACTGGGCAGTGACAAAAGCCGCCGCCGTGGCCTCAGAGAAGACGGGCATGAAGATCAGTGTGGGACATGTGCGTCTCGCCTTCCCCCTCGACCTCTCGCTCGAGGACGTGCGCGCCTTTGAATCCAACGACTCCATCAAAGGCAAGACCGACACCGTGGCGCTCGTCTCGCGCGCCGTGGCCGACGTACAGCTCTGGCCGTTGCTGCACAAACAAGTCATGGTCGACGAGCTTTCACTGCGCGACATGCAGGTCAACACCACCCATTTCATCAGTGACGTGCGCATCAGCGGCAAGGTCGGCGAGCTGAAGGTTAGGGCGCACGGCATCGACCTCTCCAAAGAGCACGTACGCGTGAACCACGCACTCCTCAACAATGCCAGTCTCCTTGTCGAGCTCTCCGACACGGCGAAGAAAGACACGTCAAAGACAAAGAACTTCTGGAAGATCCACTTAGACGACATCCGTATCAACAACACCGCTTTTGCCCTCCATACCCCCGGCGACACCATTGCCATGGCCCTGCTCATGAACAAAGCCAAGGCACAACAGGTCTACATGGATCTCTTCAAGAACCTCTACGCCGTGAACAAGCTCCATTGGGACGGCGGATGGCTCAACTACGACAGGCAGCTGACAGCTGTCGCGCCCTCCGGCTTCGACCCCAACCACATCGCCTTGCGCGAGTTGCAGCTCGATGCCGACTCTTTCTCCTTCTGCTCTCCCCGGCTGAAGGTGAGCATCGCCTCCGCCGCCTTTCACGAGAAGAGCGGACTGACGGTGAAAAGGCTCCACGGACCATTCCGCATGGACAGTACGACCCTCGCCCTGCCAGCCCTTCGGCTGAAGACACCGTTCACGGACCTCGCACTCTCGTTCCGCATGGACAAGAACGCGTTCTCCACCGACCTGCCAGCCGACAGTACGGGTGCCTTCACGGCGGTCATGCGCGGCTCCATAGGCGCTCACGACCTGCGCTCCCTCGCCTCGCCTTATCTGCCTAAGAACATCCTCAACGTGTGGCCGCGTGTGCCGCTCGTCGTCAACGGACGCGTTGGTGGCAATCTGCACCGACTGCATATCAACAATATGTATCTCGCCATGCCGGGCATTCTCCGGCTCCAGGCCGGTGGCTTCCTCACCAACGTCACGGTGCCCGAGGCACTGCGGGCCGACATGAACGTCAACGCACGCACCGGCAGTTTAGCTTTCATCAAACCCCTATTGCCTAAGAGTGTCACCGCAACGGTGAACATCCCACAGGGCATCGCCTTCCGCGGTCATGTGAAGATGAACAGGCAACAGATCGCTTCCCACTTTGTCGCCTCACAAGGGGGCGGCTCCATCGGCGGCCAGGTAGCGCTCGACCTGAGACGCATGGCTTACCGTGCCTCACTGAAGGCGCACCGACTGCCCATAGCCCATTTCCTCAAGCACCAGCCTATCCATCCGTTCTCGGGGACGATAGCGGCGCGCGGCTCCGGCACCGACTTTCTCTCACATCACACGCAGATGCATGCCGTAGCAAAGGTTCAAGCTCTCGGCTACGGGGCGTATAACCTCGACAACATCGACCTCACGGCAAACCTCGCAGGCGGGCACCTTATCGCCAAAGCCGACTGTCGCAACCGTAACATCCAAGGCAAGATCGGTGTCGATGCCCTCGTCTCCGCCCTTCGTATAGGCAGGAGCAGCGGCAGTGCAGCCACACTCACGGCAGACCTCTCGAAGGTTGACCTGCAGGGATTGCATGTCGTCGAGGATCCTGTGGCATTGGCGGTATGCGGCCAGGTGGATGTCGCCACCGACCTCGACAAGTTTTATCAGGCCCAGGGCCTCTTCTCCGACATCACCGTCACCAACGGTAAGAAACACCTGCGGCCCAACGATGTGGTGCTCGACATGCTCACGAACCGCGACACGACACGCGCCGTTGTCGACTGCAACGACTTTCATCTCAACCTCCATGCCTCGGGCGGCTATGAGAGACTGCTACGGGCGCTGACACCCTTCGTCAGTGAGCTGCAGCGACAAATCAAGGACAAGTATATCGACCAGGCACGACTTCGCCACCGGCTTCCGGAACTGCAACTGAAACTGCAGACGGGGGAGGATAACTTCGTGGCACAGGTCATGCACCATTATGGTTTCGACTTCCACGCCATCGACATGGACATCACGTCGTCGCCGGTGAACGGACTGAACGGCACCGCCCAGGCCTACGGACTGGTGATCGACAGTATGGCCATCGACACGGCCCGGCTGAGCCTCTCATCGGCAGCCAAAGACATGGCCTACAGTTTAGAGGTGCAGAACGGCAAGACGAGCAAGCTGCCGTTCCACGCCTTCCTCGACGGTGCCTTCACCGAGCACGGTACCTGGATCAAGCCGCGGATCTACGACGCCAAGGGGGAGCTTGGCGTGAGTATGAGCCTCATGGCCGAGATGAAGGACAAAGGTATCGATGTGCATATCTTCGGCGATAACCCGATCCTCGGCTACAAAGAGTTTGCCGTCAACGACAGCAACTATGTCCACCTCGGCGCTGATAGGCGCGTGAGTGCAGACATGAAGCTCACGGCTAAGGATGGCACGGGTGTGCAGATCTATACCGACGACAGCAACACCGACGCGCTGCAGGATATCACTGCCTCGCTCCATAACCTTGACATCGGACAGATCCTCGCCGTCATCCCCTACGCTCCGGACATTACGGGCGTGCTCGATGGCGACTTCCACCTCACACAGACCAAGGAGGACCTGACGGTGTCGTCCTCGGTCACGGTAGATAAGATGACGTACAACAACTCGCCCTTGGGCAATGTCGGGTCGGAGTTCACCTACATGCCCCGGCCGGATGGCGGCCATTATGTCGACGGCATCATCACCAAGGATGGTGAGGATCTCGGCACGCTCAAAGGCACCTACTACTCCACCGGCAAGGGCGTGCTTGACGCCACGCTCGACATGACGAAGATGCCGATGAACTTCATCAACGGCTTCATCCCCGACCAGCTCATCGGCTTCAAAGGCTATGCCGAAGGCAGTCTGTCACTCAAAGGGTCACCCACACAGCCTAACGTCAACGGCGAGGTTTATCTCGACTCCTGTTACCTCTATTCGGAGCCGTATGGCATGGAGGTGCGCTTCGCCAACGACCCCGTGGCCATCAAAGACAGTCATATCGTGTTTGAGAACTTTGAGGTCTTCGCCCACAACGACTCACCGCTGAACATCTCCGGCACCGTCGACTTTGCAGACCTGTCGAAGATGATGGTCAATGTGCGCATGCGTGCAACCAACTACATGCTCATCGATGCCAAGGAGACGGCACGCTCCGAAGCCTACGGAAAGGCGTACATCAACTTCAACGGTACGGCGAAAGGGCTCGTCGACAACCTCAACGTGCGCGGTGTCGTCGATATCCTCGGCACAACAGATGTCAAATACAACCTGAAAGACTCACCGCTTAACACCGATGACCAGCTAAAGGACCTCGTAGAGTTTACCAACTTCTCCGACACGACGACGGATGTCGTCAACCAGCCACCGCTGACGGGTCTGAACATGGACCTCTCACTGAACATCGACGAGGGGGCACATGTAGACTGCTATCTCAACGCCTCGAAGTCTAACTACGTCGACGTCATGGGAGGCGGTGCGATGCGCATGCAGTACAACACCTCCGACGGCATCATCCTCCGCGGACGGTATACCATCAACTCGGGCGAGATGAAATATGAACTGCCGGTCATTCCGCTGAAGACCTTCACCATCGCGGAGGGCTCGTACATCGAGTTCACCGGCGACCCGATGAACCCGAGGCTGTCGCTCACAGCCACCGAGACGACGAAGTCGACCGTAGGGACCTCGTCGGGCAACGGGCGTGTCGTCGATTTCGTCTGTGGCGTGAAGGTGTCGAAGACCTTGCAGAACATGGGACTGGAATTCACCATCGACGCCCCTGAGGACATGACAATCCATAATCAGTTGCAGTCGATGACGGTAGAGGAGCGTGGCAAGCAGGCCGTCGCCATGCTCACCACGGGCATGTATCTCGCCGAGGGTAACACGTCGAGTTTCACCATGAACTCGGCGCTCTCCGCCTTCCTCAACTCACAGATCAACCAGATCTCGGGCAAGGCACTGCGCACGCTCGACATCGGATTCGGCGTGGACAACAGCATCTCCAACTCCGGACAGCTGCATACCGACTACTCGTTTAAGTTTGCCCGCCGCTTCTGGAACAACCGCCTGAAGATCAGTATCGGTGGTAAGCTGTCCACTGGCGCCGACGTGGCGATGAAAGACGAGACGTTCTTTGACAATGTAACGGCTGAATACCGGGTGCTTCCAGCGTCGAACTTCTATCTCAACCTCTTCTACCAGCGTGACAGCTACGACTGGCTCGAGGGTAACGTCTCCCGCTTCGGGGGAGGCTTCACGTGGAAGAAGAAGCTCGGCAGCCTCAGAGACCTGTTCAGATGGGGAGGGACGGAGGCCCTCACGCCCGATTCGACAAAGAGAAAATGAGTGATATGCCGCTCGCGCCGTCTTCTCACACGCTGTGTCTTCTCGCGCAGATTTTTCTCGCGCAGAGCCGCAGAGATTATTGAGCCGCTGAGAACTTTCTCGAGTTCGCGGAGAGATTTCTTGAGTTCACGGAGAGCTTTCTTGAGATGCCGAGATTTCGGAGACGCTGAGATTTCGGAGCCGTTGAGGTCTTGGAGATTCAGAGACCAATCTTGAGAGCACGGAAATTCTTGAGGTCAAGGCATTAGAAAAATAACGCTATCGATAAACAGAAGATATGGAAATTACGCCAGAATATACTTACAAACTGTTAGGGTGTGCCGTGGAAGTGCATCGCATGGTAGGTCCAGGCCTATTAGAAGATGTATACCACAAACTTCTACGGAAGGAACTGGAGCTCAATGGTTTCTTTGTAGAAGAAGAGGTTCCTGTCGTCATCAATTATAAAGGTCTAAAAGTCGGCTATCCGTTACACATTGATCTTCTCGTCGATCACCAGGTTGTTCTTGAACTGAAATCATGTGAGGAACTTAAGCCTGTATTCTTCAAGCAGCTCCTCACTTACATGCGTCTCACCCACTGCCATCTCGGTTACCTCATCAATTTCAAAGTCGACCAACTGAAGAATGGAGGAATCCACCGCATGGTTGACAACTTCAATGAAGTAAGATAGCCGCGACTCTGCGGCTCTAAAAGACTCTGCGGGCTCAAGAGAACTCTCTGCAGCTCAAAAAGCCTCTGCGGGCTTAAGAGAACTCTCTGCAGCTCAAAAAGACTCTGCGGGCTCAAGAGAACTCTCCGCGGCTCAAAAAGTTCTGCGGCTCTGCGAGAAAAAATCAGCGCGAAAACAGATAGCGCGAAAAAATAACATACGATGAAAAAGATATACCTCTTGTACCTCCTCCCGATAGGGATGCTCCTCTCTGGATGCTCCTCCACAAAGAGCATCCCGGAGGGTGACCAGCTCTTCACCGGCGTGAAGCGCATCAACTATACAGCGGAGCAGAAAGACACCCATTTCTTCTCCACCAAGGAGGAAGTGGGTGCAGCCCTCGCCACGGCACCCAACGGCGACCTCTTCGGCTCCGGTCTGCGCTCTCCATTCCCTGTCGGTCTGTGGGTATGGAACGCGTTTACGGGTAAGACCGACGGCTTCTCCCAGTGGGTGCTCAAGAGCTTCGGCACGAACCCCGTGCTCATGTCATGGGTCAACCCCGCACTGCGCGCCAAGGTGGCGACATACGTGCTCCAGGCCCACGGCTATTTCCGCGGGAAAGTAGGCTACGAGACGCTGACACAGCATAACCCCAAGGAGGCGAAGATACAATACGATGTCAACATGGGGCACCTCTTCACCGTCGACTCTCTGCAGTACCTCAATTTTCCACCTGAGGCGGACAGTCTGTTGCAGGCGACAAAGAATGAGGCGAAGATCCACAACGGCGATGCCTTCGATGTCACCACACTCGACGGGGAGCGCACCCGCATCAGCTCACTCTTCCGCAACAACGGTTATTTCTATTACCAGTCGTCCTATGCCTCCTACCTCGCCGACACCGTCAGTGTACCGGCAAGGTTCTGCTGCGTTTCCAGGAAGCCGACAATGTGCCCGCCATGGCAAAGCGCAAATGGAGCATCGGAAAGATCGATATCGACATGCGGAAAGAATATGGCGACACGCTCCTCAACAGTAAGCACTTTCGAAACATCACGGTAAACTTCAACGGCAAGAAACCACCGGTTAAGACCGGTGTCATCCTGAAGAACATACGCATGATGCCCAAGAGCTATTACAGTTACCTCAACCATCAGGAGAGTGCCAACATGCTTGCAGCGACAGGTATGTTCTCGCTTGTCGACTTCAACTTCACGCCGCGTGACACCACGGGTGTCGCCGACACGCTGGACCTGCACCTCAACCTGCTCTTCGACAAGCCCTACGACTTCTACGTGCAGGGCAACCTCACGGGCAAGACGAACAACCGGCTGGGACCGGGCATCACCGTGGGTATGACCCGCCGAAACGCGTTCCGGGGCGGGGAGCTCCTCGACATCAACCTCAAAGGGAGCTATGAGTGGCAGACAGGGCACAAAGCACAAGGCACAGGCTCCAAGCTCAACAGCTATGAGTATGGCGTCGATGCCTCCCTCACCTTCCCGAGGATTATCATGCCCTGGGCATCCGCCGTGCGGCGTAAACTCATCCAGCGCGCTATACGTACCCAGTATTTCCCACAGTTCTCTACTAAACTGACGTTCTCCTCGGACATCATCCGTCGCTCGTCGTTCTTCACACGGCATATCGTCTCGGGTGAATGGAAATACGAGTTACAGACCTCACCGACGAGCCGGCATGAGTTCTCACCGCTCACCTTCTCCTATGAATATATGCGTCGCTCCTCGGCGGAGTTCGACTCCGTACTGAATGCCAACCCATACCTCTACTACACCATGCGCAACCAGTTCATCCCCAAGATGCAGTATGTCTATACCTACACCTCGCCGACAAGCTATGAGAACCCGTTGTGGTGGCAGACGACCGTGGCGGAGTCGGGCAACATTCTGTCCTTGGGCTATATGGCAGCAGGGAAGAAATGGGGCACCAAAGGCAAGGAGATATCCAACAACCCTTACGCACAGTTTCTGAAACTCGAAACGGAACTGGTGAAGACCTGGAAGGTATCGAACCACTCGACGCTTGTCGGGCACGTCGACGCCGGTGTCATCTGGAGCTATGGCAACGCTAATGAGTCGCCCTATTCGGAGCAGTTCTATGTCGGTGGTGCCAACTCGATCCGTGCCTTCACCGTGCGGTCCGTCGGTCCGGGCTCCTATCACGATGCCGCCTCTGCCGACGTCTATTACCTGGATCAGACGGGTGACATCAAGTTTTTAGCCAATCTCGAATACCGGCCTCACCTCTTTGGAAACCTCTACGGCGCGTTGTTTCTCGATGCGGGCAACGTGTGGAAGATGAAAGACGACTATCGGAAAGGAGGTATGTTCCAGATCAAAAACGCCTTAAAAGAGATGGCGTTAGGCACAGGCGTCGGCCTGCGCTACGACATGGGGTTCCTCGTGCTGCGTCTCGACTGGGGCGTAGGCCTCCATGTTCCTTACAAGAGCGGGTTCTACAATGTAGGAAGTTTCAAGGACTCACAGAGCCTCCATTTCGCTGTGGGATACCCGTTCTAAGAATCATGGCTCTATGCCTGGAGGAATCAAGTGCCCCTGTTTCCTGGTCTTAGTGGTCGTCATCCTGTCTCGTCTGGATCATGATCCCGGCATTTGCAGTGTCCATGTTCCAGCGGCGGGCTCCCGGAAGAGAAATAAAAAGCTGGTTTTTATTTTGCTGGGTCCCAATAAAACATTAAATTTGCAGTGGCGTGCAATAATGTTCTCCACTAACATTTTCTACTATGGCAAAGTATTTGGATCCTAAAGCAGACTTGACATTCAAGAAGGTCTTTGGTGAGCATAAAGACCTGATGATCAGTTTTCTCAATGCCTTATTGCCCTTGAAGAAAGGGGAGGAAGTGAAAGAGATAGAATATCTTCAGCCGGAGCTGGTGCCCGACTCGCCGCTGAAGAAGGATACCATCGTCGATGTGCGCTGCATCGATAAGCAAGGGCGTTCGTTTATTGTAGAGATGCAGATGATATGGACGCCGGAGTTTATGAAGCGCGTGCTGCTCAATGCCACCAAGGCTTACTCGCGGCAGATCGATAAGGGCGGACATTATGAAGATCTGCAGCCGGTCTATTCCTTGAATCTTGTCAATGACCGTTTCCGTGACGACACGGAGGATTATTACCACGACTATGGCGTGATGGATATTAAGAATCCTGACGAGACCATCGACGAGATGCATCTGATATTTATCGAACTGCCCAAGTTCAAGCCCCATTCTTTCCACGACAAGAAAATGATGGTGCTGTGGCTGCGTTATCTCACGGAGATTGACGAAAAGACGCGTAAGGCACCGGAGGAGCTTCTGGCGAATCCCGAGACACGCAAAGCCCTTGACATCGTAGAGGAGTCGGCTTACACTGATGCTCAGATGGCGGGCTATGACCATTTCTGGGAGGCTGTCAGCTGGGAGCGGACCCTCGTTAGCACTGCGCTGAAGAGGAGTGAGCAGGCTCATAAAAAAGGGTATGAGGCCGGAATGGAGGAAGGACTGGAGAAAGGTATGGAAAAAGGAATGGAGAAAGGAATGGAGAAAGGAATGGAGAAAGGAATGGAGAAAGGGATGGAAGAAGGAATAAAACAAGGAAAAGAGCAAGGTGTCAGGGAAAACAGCCTCAACGTCGCCCGCAAGCTCAAAGAGATGGGCATGTCGTTAGATGACATTATGCGGGCTACGGGGCTCAGCAGAGACGATATCATGAAGGCATAGCACACCACCCATAATAATGCATGGTACAGAGATGACCTGCTCAAAGTCGGGAATGCTATCTTTGCAATAACAACAGGAGAACAGCTATGGTAGAGGACAACTTCACACAGAGACACATAGAAGACTATACCGGGGAGAGATATATCAACCCGCTGACTGATTTCGGCTTCAAGCGTATCTTCGGGACACCGTTCAACAAGGACCTGCTCATTGGTTTCCTCAATGCACTTTTTGAAGGGAGCAGAACCATTACCGATGTCAGCTTTAACAACAGCGAGCACTTCGGGCACAACGAGACAGAGCGGAAGGCGGTCTTCGATGTCTATTGCACCACTGACTCGGGAGCCAGGATCATTGTGGAGATGCAGAACGTGTACCAGGAGTTCTTCAAGGACCGTTCCATCTATTATTCCGCCTTCCCCATCATCGAGCAGGCCAAGAGGGGGCCATGGGACTACCGGCTCGACGAGGTCTTCACGATCGGCATCCTCAACTTCGCCTTCCCCGAGGACAAGAAGAAAGACAACCGCGTTACCAAAGTCGCCAAGATTGTAGACGTGAAGACAGGAGAGGTATTCTATGAGAAACTGACCTACATCTACGTAGAACTGGAGCAGTTCAACCGTCCCCTCAAGGACTGCAAGACCTTGTATGAGAAGTGGCTGTTCTGTCTCCGCAACATGTCCAACCTCTTAGAGCGTCCTGCCGAGCTGCAGGGCAGGGTCTTTGAGCGCCTCTTCCAGGCCGCGGAGATCGCCAAGTTCAACACGCAGGAACGACGCGAATATGAACAGAGCAGCAATGCCTATCGCGACATCAAGAACGGAATGGACACCGCTAAACGCGAAGGGATAAAGGAAGGGATCAAACAAGGATTTGAGCAAGGTGTCAGGGAAAACAGCCTCAACGTCGCCCGCAAGCTCAAAGAGATGGGCATGTCGGTAGATGACATAATAAGTGCAACGGGGGTCAGCAGAGAAGATATCATGAAGGCTTGAATAGCCGGCCTGCCTGTCATCTTCCTTGTACAAATGCAGGTCGTACAAGGGTTGCATGCAATACACCAGGCAGGCCTGCAGTGTAAATACAATTCAGCAGACGGCATTGTTCTTTAGATTCCTTTTCGTAGGGACAGATGTTTGCCCCTAACTTCTTTCAGATTCCACATCGCGATATCGCGATGGACATCCTTGTCTCTTTAGCCATCCAGTATCCACTACTGAGACCTGGTAGAGACTTACACCTGTCAGCCAATATACATGCCAGTCAAACAAAAGAAGCGGGGCCGTAAGGCTCCGCTTCTATATTATCGAATTATTCAAAGATTATCTTCTACGCTTAGCAGCAGTCGCTCCGTTAAGACTGTAGATATAAGCGGCACCCTTGCCCTTGGTCTCTGCTTGACCATTATAGGTGGTCAGAGGTCCATAGATAACGACCATATCGCCTGCAGCAGGCTTGCCGTCCGCGGCCGTCCACTTCTTACCTCCAAGCCAATTAACTTGAAAAGCCTCAAAATCCTTGGCCTTGTCGTTGTGGTAAGTACCATCATTAGAGAGGAAGAACGAACCATTGCCGTATTTCTCAGTGAACTCACCTTTATTAGCATACTGAGAGACAATACCTTGCACATAAACATTGCTGGAAGAACCGGCATTGGCAGCCTCGATGGCACCCACTGCGTTGAACGGAGCAGCGAGTGTTCCTATGCCGTTAGCATCCGTTGTGACTCCATTGACAGAATAGACATAGCCGCTTGCTGTCTCAGGCACACCGTTGTAACTCTTAACGGTAGCGCAGACGACGACCTCAGCACCTGGAGCAATCTGAGCGTTGCCCTCTGCCCATTTCTTGTTGCCGAGCCAGAGCACGCGGAATGCCTCAAAGTCCTTGTCGTTGCTGCCACTGTAAGTACCATCCTCTGAAAGGAAGAACGAGCCGTTGCCAAACTTTGATCCAAACTCACCATTTTTGGCAATCTCTGAGACCGTACCCTTGATATAAACCTGCGAAGGAGATGTCGCATCGCCAAGTCCCTTGATATAAGAGATAGCCTCACTGACCGTGAACGGCACATTTATGGTGCCAGACTCACCGGCCTGAGCAAGATCAACCTTGGCCGTATAGTTCTTAGAACCGTCTGTCGTGTTAAATGTGAGCGTCGTGGAACGTGGACCGGCATGGTTGCTCGAAGCCTCGAAAGAGACAACCGAGCTCTGACCATTCTGGTCAATAGAACTCAACTTCAACCAAGACTTGGCGTCTTCAGGAACGCTTACCGACACACCCTTACCTTTGCAGGTGAGATAGACGTTGGCTGTACCGCCTTCAAAGGGCAATGACGTTGACTTCTTGCCTCCGACATACGTAGAATCGACCTTGATGAGCGACTTGTTGATTTTGTTTACGGTGACGTTGACAAGCTCAACCGTAGATCCATAAGTCGTCTTAGGTCCCGTAACGGTCACCTCATCACCAGCCTCGATGCCTAAGCTGGAGAAGTTCTTCTCGTTGCCGTTCTTATCGAGTGTACCATAGATATAGATGGTACCCGTATTATCCTGAAGATAGAAGTTTCCATAAGTGGTATTGGCGATAGCTGTCACAGTACCGGTGACCATGAAAGTCTTGGCATCCGGTCCGGCGATAACCTCAGCGCAGGTAGCAGCCGTAGCCTGCGGCAGGCCCTGGATGATGAGGATATGTTGAGTCTGGCTGCCACTCTTAAGCAGTACCTCCGCAGAGCGACCATTGACATCTGCAGGCGCGGAGATGGTTAGCTGACTCTCACCGGCTTCACCCGTGAGCGAAGGATAGAACTTGAGCCAAGGCTTACCCTTCACAACGGTACCCGTCGTGTCGAGCTGCCAGGCATCGTTGGACTTGATATTGATCGTATTGGATCCACCAGCCACAGGAAGAGACACGTAAGAAGAACTTACCGTGAGACCATTGAGGTTGTCGACCTCATAGTTCTCAGAGCAGCTTGCGAAAGCTACTGCCGCTGCAGCGATGGCAAAGAAATGTTTCAAATTCATGATTCTAATTAGTTAAAGTAATACTTCAGACCGATGGAAGCGTACCAGCACTGGCCAATGGCGTGATAATAAATAAAATTCTTTGTGTTGCCATTGACTGCCGCAGGAGTAGAGAAGGTAGGATAGCCCTCTGCGTCAACACCCTCATATTTAAGCACGCGGGCACCATCAGAGCCGATAGCCGGATTCAGATACTTAGCCACGCCCCACTTGTTGTTGAAGAAGTTGAGCACGTTCTTCATATCGAAGCTGAGCTGTAATTTGTGCTGCGTAGCACCCACATGGAACTTGAAGTCGTGCTTATAGCTGAAGTCTACACGATGCACCCAAGGAGAATAGAAGCTGTAAGCCTCCGCATACTTTCCCTGATGGTTCTTCAGATATTTTGTCTGATGGACATAAGCCATGAAGCGGTCGAGATCGTCCTGTGTCTTGAAACGGAAGTCACCCGTGCCCACGCCAACCTCGTTATCGCGCGGAATATAAATAGCATCGAAGTTGAAACCATCACCATTCATGTCGTTCTGAGTCATGAAGCTGTAGTTATAGCTGCCGCGCCAAGTCTCATAGATGAAGCTATAGTGGTTGCCCGACTTGTCGTGGAGGTTGAGGGACGCAATGATTCGGTCCGGCTCAACATACTGAGAGTTGTGAAGCTTGACAGCAGTAGGACCATCGACAGTAGCCATATAGTTGAGCACAGACGAAGCGTTGGATCCCGGCATACCGGTCAGCTCCTTGCTGGCGGTGTGGGTGTAGCTTGCCATGATGTCCATCCATTCCCAAGGCTTAGCGGTAGCCGAGAAGTTGAAGGACCATCCATAACCCTTGTGCGTGTTCTCCAACACGTATGCATGGGTGTTGGTGAGATAACCACTCGGATAGATATGACGGCTGTCAGCACCGTTGAAACGAGCGAATCCTGCCACGTCAGGCACAGCCCAGTCGTTAAGCACGGTACCATAGACCGTCTTGTTGAAGATTCCTTCAGCCGTCAAGGTGAACGGGAAGCTTACAGGTACGACATAGTCGACAGCGAGAGAGGTCTTCCAAACCTGAGGCATATGGAACTTAGGATCAACAGCAGAGATAGCTGAAGGCACGGTACCATCCTCAGGCTTGATGGTGGTAGGATAACCCATGCCGGCAAGTTTTTCGTAGAGAGCCTGACGAGAAGCGTTTCCGTTAGCATCAGTAACAAGACCGCCGGCAAACTGGCTCATGTCAATGTAATAGTTACCGTTGCTGGCCTTCGTTGTGGCACCGGTATAGTTTTCGAATCCCTTCTTAGGAACCCTTGCGCCTGTAGCCTTGTCCGTAGTGGCAACGACAGTAGAACCGTTCAGCACTGCCTGATACTGCACCATACCCGAGTTGGTAGGCATGTTGGTGAAGAACACGAGCGGCAGACGTCCGGAGAAAAGACCTGTACCACCACGCACCTTAAAGCTCTGGTTGCCGAACACATCCCAGGTGAAACCTACACGGGGCGAGAAGATAAGCTTAGCAGAAGGCCACTTGCCGGTATCGATATGACGGCCGTCGTAATCGAGGTTGTAGACGGCCTGATTGGTCATCAGATCACCATTGTCAAAGATAAGGTCATCAAGACGCAGGCCATAAGTGAGCTTGAAGTTACGCGTAGCCTGCCACTCGTCCTGGACATAGAATCCCACCTTATTATATTGCACTCGGGCTGCAGGATTGCTCTCGCCATTGTAACCATAAGTCAGCGCAACGATCTCTGGCGTTCCGCCATTGAGGAAGTCGTCAAGCGTCTTGTAACGATAGTAACCTGTTCCGTTACGCATATAAGAGTTGTCAGCCATCTGGTGCTCGTAGCTCAATCCGGCGAGAACCTTATGGTTGCCAAGGTACCACGTCACATCATCCTTTGCGTTCCACACTTTGTTGTTGACGGCATTGTTATAAGTGAACAACTCATAGCCAAGAGCCATGTAGTTGATGCCGTTGCCATCAAGAATATCGATGAAAGGGAACTCAGAAGAGTTAGTGCCACGCACATCCTGAAGATTAGAATAGGTAACGAGAAGCTGGTTGCTCAGGTCGTTAGTGAAACGGCTGTTAAGGTCGAGAGAGAACGAGTTGACTTTATTCTCCATAGAATACATGGCGTTTGCAAAAGCCATAGACATCTCCGAGAAACGTGCGTAAGCCGAACGTGATCCACCATCCATAGAGGAAGCGTTGGTGGCTATCCAGTTCTTGTTGTTCGTATAGTTGTAGCGGAAGGAGAGACGATGCTGGTTCGTAATGTTCCAGTCTAAACGGGCGAGGAGCTTATAGTTGCTCTCGTCAGCCGGGAAACTGGTCCATGAACCTGTGTCGTATCCGTACTTGCTCTTCACATAGTCAGATACTTTCTCCAGGTCACTGAGCGTAGTACGTGAAATATAGTTGGTAGCATCGGCCTTGCCATCCTCTGAGGCACGCCAGCGGTTAGTCACCGTAGGAATCTTTGTCATCTCACCATTAACGAAGAAGAAGAGCTTGTCCTTGATGATCGGACCACCAAAGGTCATTCCCCAGGTCGTAGTGCGGTCTTTGTCACGGGCACCCGCGATCTGCTCACCATCAACAGCATCACCACGCATCTGCTCGTTCTGATGATAGACGTAGGCTGTGCCGCGGAACGTGTTCGTACCCGACTTCGTAACAGCGTTTACACCACCGCCGACGAAGTTGGTCTGGCGCACGTCGAAAGGAGAGATGACGACCTGCATTTCCTCGATAGCATCAATAGAGATAGGATTGCCGCCACCAGGGAGGGCAGAACTCAGTCCGAAGTTGTTGTTGAAGTCGGCACCATCGACGGTGAAGTTAGCGGTACGACCATCCGCACCGGCAAAGCTCATGCCGTTGCCACCATAAGGAGACAGACGGGTGAAGTCGGTAAGGCTACGGCTCACGGTCGGCATGTTCTGGAGCATCTGATTGTCAATGTTCGTAGATGCACCGGTCTTCTCCGTTGTGAACTTTGTAGCTTTGGCACTCACGACGATCTCACCGAGCTCCTGTGCGTTCTCTGAGAGTGACACGGGAAGGCTGTAGGTCTGCCCGAGCTGAAGAGTGATGTCCTTCACTTCCTTGGTCTGGTAGCCGATGTAGCTCACCTTGACGGTGTAAGGACCACCGGGGCGCATACCGTTGATGGCATACATACCCTTGGTGTTGGTTACGGCCTGGTACTTGGTGCCGGAGGGCACGTGTACTACCTCGATAGTGGCTCCAATCACATCCTCGCCATCAGCGGTGACTTTACCGCTCATGCCGGACGTAGTGATCTGAGCCATCATTGTCGTTGTAAGGCACAACAGCAACGAAATCAGAAAAAGCAGTCGTTTCTGCATAAGATGAAATTAATTTAATTAAATTAAAAGAACGGGCAGTAGCCCATAGCTATCTTAAATACGTTGCAAAATTAAACAAATAATCCAATATTCTTGTATAGAAACGTGAAATACTTTTTGCAAATGTGTTAAAAGCAAGAGTAAGTGACAAGGATGAAATGTGAAATGGGTGAGTGTCGGAAGCAGAAAGGTTCAGAAATACGGGAGTCCGGAAGTCAGAAGTCCGGAAGTTCAGTCATTACCTTAATAGCACCTGATTGACGGATGCTTATGGAAATGACTGGACTTCCGGACTTCTTAACTTCCGGACTTCTTAGAAAGCCACATTATTAATAGTAGAACGGCCAGCTCACGAAATCCTGATAGACGGTAATGACGTTTGTGGGGTCATCCACGTCCGTCATCGTGATTTCCGTCGGATGGCGCAGGTTGTCGCATGAGAGCTTGAAGGTACGTCCTTCCACCGTAGCGATAGGATAGATGATGGCATCGTAGCGGTAGTTACGGATATACCAGGAAGCATTTGGCACGTCCTGCTTGGGCACGTAGGTCATCTTCACCTCATCATTGCCGATGAGCTCATATTTGATGGCCAACGTACCCTCATAATGCGTCTTGCCATAAACATGCGAGAAGGAGAGGCCATAGGTCTTGCCATAGAGCCAGTTCATCTCATAGTTACCAATGAACAGATAGCGCGTGTCTTCTTTATACTTCTCTTGTATCGCGTAAGAGATGTCCCAGTAGGCTTGCGCACTCTCCGACAATCCACTGTACTTGAAATACCAGAGGTTGGAGACGAGCTGCTTGTTGAGCGGGTAGATGACCGGCACGAGCGCTACATTGGCGTTGTCGGGGTCTTTCCATTCGCTGGCGCCATTATAGTCGAAAGCCTTGATGGTCTTTCCGTTTATATCCAAAGGCTCATAGAGCGAATATCCTTTCGGCGTGACAACGAAAGGAACCGAGAAGTCTTTTCCGTCCTTACCAGTCACAGTCAGGCACCGGTAGTCGAGTGTAGCCGGCAATGTGTCACGGTCCACAACAATGGCGAAGTTGTTGTAGTCTGCCATCGAGTCGGCGACCGCCAATGTCTTGTCCATATAATCCTTCCAGGAGGAGCCTGCCTCCAAGGGCACCATGACGATACGGTCGCCGTGCTTCTTGCCTTCCATGACAATAGAGTCGGCAGAGGTGGAGATCACACGGAACTCTAAGTCGCCGTTGAATCCTTTTCCATCGGACTTGCCGTCGTAGGAGAAGTCGGTCACCGACGGATCGGAATAGTAATGGAACACCTCGTTATACTCATCGAAAGAGAGCACCGTTCCCGCGCTCTGCTCGAGCTTATAGTGGGATGTGGCCGATTTGTTGTCCTCGTCGGAGACCGTCACCTTGTCGCCGTCGAACTGGCAGAGGAGGTTGTATCCTCCGAGGTCGAGCCTTCCGTAATAGTGCATCACCCATCCAGCCTTGTTCGATGTGAGCAACTGTTGTGTCTGCGTGATTGCCTCATCCGCCCGTTTTGCGGACGGCTGGTCGAACTTGTCCTCCACTTCCGGAGTGCACGCCGTCACGAGCAGCGCGGCTAAGGCCATAAGCCATAAAGGAAATATTTTTCTCATGATGGTGTTCATTTAAGTGTGTGTAAATCTAAGTCCTTCACTTCCTGCGAGCGGCGCAACACGATGGTTCTGAGCTTGTCGATGTCTATGCCCCACTGCTTCTGGAAATAGTCCTTGACGATATTGAGCTTCTTTACAATAGCGTCGTATCCGGAATAGTCGTAGACCGGGTACTTTGTCCCATTTTTGTCGTACGTGAAGATGGTGTCTTCGTTCTCGTCGAGCTTGACCTTTATCGAGTTCTCGAGCAGCTTGTTCCAGGCATCCTCCGTATGCGTGATGTAGGTGGCATAGGTCTCGGCGAAGTCCTCATTATACTCCATAGAGGCATAGCCGGTGACGAACCCCTTCACGCCGGCATCCTTATCCTTGACGTTGATCCAGCTGGCACGCTGATAGTTGGCCGTGCTGATGGTGCGGAAGTCGGTGCTGTAGTCCTTCTTTTGGGTAAGGATATGACAGAACTCATGGTGCATCGTGTGGAAGAACCAATAGTTCAGGTCGATAGGAACAGCATCCGTGTTTGGGTAAGGACTGTCCGAATCGATGACCGGATGGTTAACATCGATATCGTTCACACGGAAGAGCGTCACCTTGATACCGCCTTCAGCCGTTCCGAGGACGATCGACCCCGTAGAGGCATTGTATTCAGCGGAACCGATGAGCTGATAGATGCGCGGGCTGTAAGTCTTCAGGAAGTCCTGCCCCAACAACTCCGTGTAGGCATCCATCCATACATGCTTGACCAGAATGGCGAGCGCCACCGATTTGTTATAGTCGGCCGGGATGACATTGTAATAGTTGTCGGTCTCCTTATCATTGTAACGATAAAGGAACCTGATATTGTAGGGATCAGTAAAGTTTTTCTTCACCCATTGATCCAACGGGGTGCTGTCGGTCTGCTCCGTGCCGTCAAAGATGCTCTCCTTGTCAAGGTCATCATTGGAGCAAGCAGCCGTCAAGAAGGCGAGCAGACTGAAAAGGAAAATATATGTATGTTTCATAAAACGAAAGTCTTGTTGTTGATGTTTTACGTATCTCTTACCTTGGGTTGGCCTCCAGTCCTGCCTTCACGACATCCTCGGGCAGCTGGATAGCTCCGCGCTTGTCGGCGGCATGGAAGACGAGGGGATTCTCACCGTCGAGGTTGTGCGAGAACTCTATGCCATAACGCTTGATGTCGATGAAGCGCTGTCCCTCATGCATCGTGGTGATGCGGCGCATCTGCAGGATGAGCTGGAGAAGGTTCTCCTGGGTGCCCTGCTCCACGGTGAAGCCCTGCGGATGGAACACCTTGCGGATCGTGCGCATCGTGTTGAAGGCAGGCGTGACAGGCGCATATTCGATAGCCTCAATAAACTTGTTGACGTAGGCCTCCGTCAGCACGGGGCGCTTGGTACCGTTTGTCACCGCGGCGCAGTTCTCCTGCATCCACAGGTTCATGTCGGCCAGGGCACCGGTATAGTCTTTCTTCAGCGCCTCAGCCTCAGCACGGACGAGCAGCGTCTCCTCTGTGGTGAAAGGCACGGTGACGATATGCGCGTAACCGTTGCCGTTGATCTTGTCGGTCTCCTCCCAGAACTCATCCATCTTCGGGAAGCGGCCCTGCTGGTCGGTACCGCCATAGAGGGAATGCGCCATATACAAGGTGTTGTACCAGGAGCTGCTGCCCCAGGGACCTTTGCACCAGAAACCTTCATAAGAGGGCAGCACATAACTGTGGGCGAAGCGGCGCCAAGAAGAACTGTAGACAGCACGGCACGCTAAGGAGTAGACCGGAACAATCATCAGATTGGCATTGACATCACTTTTGACGTAAGCGTTCTTGATATCATTAGCGTTCATCTCCGTCATGGAGGCAAAGTCGCGGAACATCGTCGTCACATCGCTGCCCAGAGCGTTGTTGGCATAGCTGATTGCCTTGTCATAGTTGTGATAAAAGAGATTGAATCGTGCGGCAAAGGCATAGGCCGCCCGCTTGTTGAAGTGATATTTGGGCACGGTCATATAGCTCTCGTCGATATTCGGGAGTGCCGCCTCGATATCATTGTTGATATTCTCATACAGCTGCCGGAGCGTACCCCGTTTGTACTGCGTATTGACATCTGTCTCCGGCTCTTTCGGATAGGGCAATCCCAAATAGATGTCCGCAGAGTCCGGGTTCCAGGCCATGCAGAAGACAGTGGCCAGCTGGAACATGTTGTATGCCCGGCACAACATCGCCTCCGCATATTCGCCTGGGAAGAGAGCCGAGTCGCCAAGGTTTTTGAGATCCTGTATGGCTTCGTTGGCTACCGCTACCCGCTCATAGCCGTCGTTCCAGACATAATATGGATCGTCATTGCCTTTCTCCGTTACGTCCAGCCAGCGGTAAAGCTTGTTCTGGTCGGGCTGATAGCTGAACTGCTTGCCATTGTCCAGCACGTTGTCGGAACTCATCTCCAACATGTACGCCGGGGAATGGGTGGGATAGGCACTGACCAGCAGATTCTCCACCTGTGCCTTTGAGTCGACGACAGCGCGGTCATCGGGCTGCTGGTCCAGATAGTCGTTGCAGGCTGTCAGGGCAAAGAGAGAGAGCAGCCCTGCAAATGTATATAGTTTCAATGTGATATTCATAGTATCGTCTTTTTTTAATTGACCTTATGCGATTAGAGTCCGAGCTTTAGGGTGAAGGTGAACTGTCGCGCCATCGGCACGGCCACACCACCGGCGTTGAAGAACTCCGGATCCTGACCGTTGAGCTTCTTGTCGGCATAGAGGAGGAAGAGGTTGGTGGCCTGGAGCTTCATGCTCAGGTTGGACAGCCTGATGGCGCTGACCCACTTCTTCGGGAAGTCGTAGGCAAGCGAGATCTCCTTCATACGGATAAAGTCGCCTTTGGCCACACGCGCCGTAGAGAAGTTGTAGGCATTGTAGGCATAGCTCAGATAACCGTCGGCGTTGTACATACGCATGTCGGCGATGACGGGGATGTCGGTCTTCTTCTTGTCGCCGGACGTTGTCCATCGGTTCTTGAACTCTTTCGGCATGGCATCGAGATCGGAGTACCATGATCTGAAAGCACGGTCGAGACGGATCTTGTTGCCGAAACTGTAAGTGGCAAAGATGATCAGGTGCCAGTTCTTGTAGGTGAAGGTGTTGCCGAGCGAACCGGTTGTGGTGGGCTCTGTGGGACCTTCGTAGACGAGGTAGTCCTTGACGGTAGACTGGAAGTCGATGTTGCTGACGGTCAGCTCTCCCTTCTCGTTGATAAAGGTCGGCAGACCATTGCTGTTGAGTCCCTGGAAGTTGATGCTGAAGAGCGAGCGGTGCGGATAACCTTCCAGCGTGAAACCGCTGCCATAGACGAGGTCGATGAGGCGGGTGTCGGTGTCGAGGTTGGTCACCTTGGTCTTATAGTGCGAGAAGATGAAGTCGGTGGTCCACTGGAAGTCCTTCGTCACGATGTTCTTACTGGTGATCGAGAGCTCCTCACCGTTGGAGCTCATGTCAGCCACATTGGCATATTTGACGATGGTACCGCCTGCGCCGGTGGTATACTTAGGTCCGATGAGGTCGAAGTTCTTACGGGTCCAGTAGTCGAAGGTCACGCTGATGCGGTTGTTGAGGAATCCGGCATCGACACCGATGTTGAACTCATGCTTCTTCTCGTAGGTCAGCTCGGGATTGGCAAAGTCGTAGACATAGAGCCCCGACTCCTTGTCAGCGGTGAAGGGCCGCCAAGGGTTATAACTTCTGATGATTGTCGACGCGTTTGTCGTAGCAGGATCCTGACCGGTCAGCGAATAAGAGGCGCGCAGGGTGAGGTTTGACACAGAGCCCTTGAAGGTCTTGTCGAACCAAGGCTCCTCGTGTACGTTCCAAGATCCGGAGACGTTCCACGTAGGCAGCCAGCGGGCCGACGTGCTCTTGCCCAAGCGGTTACTGCCTTCATAACGGCCGGTAAAGTTGAGGTTGTAGCGGTGCTTGTACGAGTAGTTGATGTAGCCGTAGAAAGAAGCCTTGCGCTCGTAGGTGTCGCCCAGATAATAATAGACATTGTTCTGCTCGCTTGCCTGTTTGAAGTAACGGTAATCGTAACTTCCGAGCATTCCCATGTCGTACTGTGTGCCCACGCCGTCGAAAGCGTCATAGAAGCGGTTGGTTGTGTTGACCTCCATACCATAGAAGAGGTTGACGATATGCTCCTTCTGAGCACCGAAGGCATCGTTGTAGTTGGCTGTGAAACGGGCATCCCAGCCATTCATCTTGTATTTGTTCTCACGATAGAATCCGCCTTTGGGCAGAACCGTGATGGGCAGCGAGTTAGGCACGTCAGGGTCGGTATAGAGATAGGAGTTGTTGTCGCGCATGGTAGCATCGTCCATGGCCCGGAAGGCCATGGCCTGATTGGAATGTTCCGTGATGCGCTGTCCCTGCACCGTCTGTGCGAACTTATAGTCGACGAGGGTCTGCAGCTGCACCTGTGTGATGGGCTTGTAGGTCAGTTGTGCCTGGTATTTGAGGTCCACCACATCGAGGTCCATATAGTTGTTGGCAAGCTCGTTCTTGATGTTGAACGGCGCGTAGTTGCGGGTATAGAACGTGTTGGGGTCGAGCGTCCGCGAGGTGTTGATGGCGTAGGAGTAGGGGTTGATGTCAAACTGACGACTCACAGAACCTGTCACGGCGTCAACGTCCTGGTCGGTCGTTCCCGGTGCGCGCTGTTTACGATAGGAAGCGTTGCCGATCATGTTCAGCGACAGCTTCTTGCTGAGATTATAGTTGGCATTGATGTTGGCGGTGTAGCGCTTCACCTTGCTCTGCAGCGTCCATCCCGGATCGTCCATGAAGGAGAAGGAGACATAGTACTGGGCCTTGTCGGTACCGGTACTCATGCTGACGGAGTGGTTCCAGCTGATATTGTTGGAGAAGAGCTCGTCGAACCAGTTGGTGTTACGGTACTCGGCCTCACGCAGGTAGTCGCGCATGGCCTGGTCGGTATTGGCGAGGGCGAACTTGCCGGTGGACGGGTCGTAGGTGTTCATGAGCTGATACATCTTGCCGTAGACACCACTGTTGGAAGCTCTGTACACACTGCCGAAGGTCAGCCAGCCGTCGTTGTAGAGCTCCTTGTAGACACCCATCTGCTCCTGCGAGTTCATGATGTTGAAGTTGCTGTAGCTGGGCTTGAGGCGCATGGTGTACTCACCGGTGTAGCTGATGTGGTTCTGTCCGGCATGACCTTTCTTCGTGGTCACGACAATCACACCCGACATGGCGCGGGCACCATAAATAGAGGTGGCGGAACCATCTTTCAGAATCTGGAAGCTCTCGATATCGTCGGAGTTGAGACCGGCGATGGCGGAGGAGATAAGAGTCTTGGCATCACCCGAGGAGAGCTGGTCGGCATCCACTTCCGTGACATCCTCCATGATGACACCGTCGACGACCCACAGCGGCTTGGAACTGCCGTAGATGGAGGTGGCACCACGCACGCGGATCTTCGGCGCCGTACCGAAGGTGCCACTGACGTTCTGCACGCTCACACCTGCCACACGGCCCTCGAGCGAGCGGGAGATGTCGGCGATACCGTCAAGCTTGGCCTTGTCGGCATCTATCTTCGTGGCTGCACCGGTAAATGTGCGCTTGTCCATCTGCTGCACACCCGTGACGACGACCTCGCCAAGGGCACCTTTTCTTCTATTTGGCAAATCAATTCTTGCAGTTGTCTGTTAAGTTCTGCATTACGAGCTGCAAGGCTGTCGGCTTGTTCCGACAATTGGCGATCCTGCACTTTCTGTTCGCTGATTACGTTT
>Ga0256404_1002988_pt1 | contig 35760 bp, 37 predicted proteins | sample RumenRJG_01DNA_FD_185990 | JGI IMG/M metagenome (GOLD analysis project Ga0256404, IMG submission 185990) | Bovine rumen microbial communities from Lethbridge, Alberta, Canada - RJG_01 | ecosystem: Host-associated > Mammals > Digestive system > Stomach > Rumen | place: Canada: Alberta | collected... | reverse complement strand
TTATATATCAATATTAAAAAAATTAGATATTATCAAAATATTGAGAAAAAATAAAAGCAAAATTTATTTATTTCTATTAAAATAAATTTTAAACAATAAATAGATAATATTATATATGTTTAATAACTAAAATAATTATTACAAGATTAATTTTCAATAATTAATTTTTGTTAATCGAATTTGTTTGTATGGAAATATATATATCGTATCAGTCAGTTTTTATATTAAATTAGTATTAGATAAATTGAAACCCCGGATAAGATGGTATATTTAAAATCCATACATCAAATTAGATTAATTTAAACTCATTTTTAAATTATTTATAACATTAATTCAATATATTCTATCATGACAAACTGTATCATGGTTCAAGGAACATCATCAAATGCCGGAAAAAGCATGCTCGTAGCTGCTTTATGTAGAATTTATAAAAACAGAGGATATAACGTGGCCCCATTCAAGTCACAGAACATGTCCCTAAACTCATACACCACCAAAGAGAACGGTGAAATAGGCATCGCCCAGATGCTGCAGGCGGAAGCTGCAATGATTGAACCAAGCGTGCATATGAATCCTATTCTACTTAAACCTAAAGGTGACTTTACCTCAAACGTGATCATCCAGGGAAAATCAATCGGAAACATGAACTTTTACGATTACCAGCACAAATACCATGATACCGCTTTTAATGCAATTAAAGATAGTTTTAAGATTTTATCCGAGCAATATGATGTCATAATCATTGAAGGGGCGGGTTCCCCTGCTGAAATCAACATGCGTGACCAGGACATAGCAAACATGGAAATCGCACACCTTGCAGATGCAAATGTCATTCTGATAGCAGACATTGAGATGGGAGGGGTTTTTGCAGCAATTGCCGGAACCTACGTATTGCTTGACGACTATGACAGGTCCCGCCTTAAAGCAACAGTAATCAATAAGTTCAGAGGCAACCTTGATATACTAAAACCTGGACTTGATAGGATTGAAGAGATTACCGGTGAACCAGTATTGGGAGTTCTGCCATATGATGAAACATTGAAGTTGCCTGAAGAGGATTCCGCATCCCTAACAACTCACGTTTTTGCAGAAGACAAGGACATTACAATAGGAGTCATCAGACTTCCGAAAATAGCCAATTTCACAGACATTGACCCATTCGAATACGAGGAGGATGTTGCGCTTAAGATGATTGGCGTTGATGATGACATCGGTGATGTCGATGCGATAATCATTCCGGGAACACGTAACTCAACTGAGGACATGTATGCCCTTCGAGAAAGTGGATTGGCCCAAAAAATCATTGAAAAATCATCTGAAATTCCAATTGTCGGCATATGCGGAGGACTGCAGATTTTAGGAAATGTCATTCACGATGAAGAAATGCGTGAATCCAAGCACGGAACAATCGAAGGACTGGGGCTTTTAGACATTGAATCAAGATTTTCAAGAGCAGATAAAATCGTTACACAATCAGAGGCAACAATTCCCGAAAACCTTGACGGACTTGCAGGTGAAATCTTTAAAAACATTGCAGGAGAGACAGTTACAGGCTATGAGATTCATGAGGGAACTACAGAACTTGTAAATTCCTGCGGATTGTTAAACATTCAAAAAGGCCAGGGAAACAATGAAGATGGTGAGATTGACGGTGCGTCCAATGACAATATATTTGCAACATATTTCCATGGAATATTCCACAACTACAACTTCAGAAGAGAGTTCCTAAACTACATAAGAGTCAAAAAAGGTCTTGAAGCAAAATATGGAGATGATCCATACTCCACACAAAAGGATTATTCCCTTAATAGACTAGCTGAAATCGTTGAGGAAAACCTGGATATGGACATCATTGACAAATTGCTGTTTTCATGAAACGATTTCCTCAATAATGCTTAATTTATCACATTCAATCATTACCAGTTTACCATTTTTCATATAATCGAAATAATATCTTGGATGAGTATTTTTTATAACCCCAGTGGATGTTGTTACAGATTCATTTTTAAATATACCATCAACGCCATTAATGGATTTATATTGCCAACTGCCATCGTTTAAATCATCCAAACTTAAATTTTCATTGAATTCACAAACTGCTATTGATAAAAGCAGTATATCATTTTGATGAAACGTCCTCTGTGATTTTAGAACCTGATGATTTGAAACATTTGCGATTTCATTTTCCAATGGTTGCTCATCCTCCAGAAATCCCCAGGACACAGTGAAATTGATTCCTCCAACTTCAACATCCCTCGGTTCTGGAAGATGGAATCTTGAACCCCCAGGAACAGGAGACTCATGAACATACATAAAAACTACAACCAACATTATTAAGAAAAATGATACAGCAAAAATTGTCCTTTTGTTCATTAGTTACCCCTCTGATAATTTTCAATAGTCATGTAAAAAATATCTTATACACTAATATTCAACAGTATAATATAAAAATGTTAAAAAACAAATTTAGTCATACCTAAACTTGAGGTGAAAAAATGATTTTAAAAATTAAGGCGACAAATAAAAATAGTGGCGAAGTAATTTCATATGAATTAGAAGGCGATTCCGATGCAGGATTTTTCTATGAAGGAGAACACATGCAAGAAGTAGCCGACAATAAAATCAGAGAAGTAAACAACAACTTGATTCTACACGGTTCACCAATTTACACCATCAGGTCAGGTGCAACCGAAACCCTTGACTCAAAATCCTTTGATATCGAAGTAACAGCAGAATAACTCTGGTACTTTTTTTATTTTTAAAAAAAAATAAGAAAAAAGAAAGATTATTTCATTTCTTTTTCCCAGATTCTTATTGTATTTACATTAGCCTTATCAGCTAACTCTTCCATTGTTTTTATCTCGTCATCACTCAATTCAATATCAATAGCTTCAGCTGCATCTTCAACATGATGAACTTTTGTTGCACCGATGATTGGAAGGGTTCCTTTTGCAATTGCCCATGCAATTGGCAATTGTGCAACTTTTGCATCATGTTTTTCTGCAATTTTAGCAATTGCACTGTTCAATTCTTCAATTTCTTTTAAACTTCCACCATAAGCGTTTGCCCTGTCTGATCCTTCAGGGAACGGGTGAGCTGTATCATACTTGCCTGATAATGCTCCTTGTTCCAATACCATGTATGAGAAAAATATGATATCATTCTCTTTACAGTACTCTAAAATTCCAGAGTCTTCAGATGACCTGTTAAGCAGACTGTAGTGGTTTTGTACAGCACCAAGTTTTAAGCCTGCCTCTTTTAATATTTCATTAGCTTCCTTGATTTCAGCCAAGTTATGGTTTGAAACACCAATCATTCCGATTTCATGGTCTTTTGCAGTTTCAACTAATTTTTTAGTCCAATCAGGTGCTCCCACCGGATTGTGAATCCAGAAGATATCGATATCATCGACACCCAATATCTTTGCACTGTTTTCATACATTGCAGTTACTTCATTATCTTCAAACATCTCAGCGAGCTGAGGAGTGAATTTGGTGGAAATCACATAATCTTCACGGTCAGATGTCCTTAAGAATTCGCCTAAAACCTCTTCAGATTTTCCCATTCCATATACAAAAGCAGTGTCCCAAAGGTTAAGTCCAATTTCCATTGCCTTATCGTAAATCGGATTTAAATCTTCACTTTCATGTTCATTTCCAAATGTTCCATCGTTACCCCATGCCCAAGCACCGAGAGCAATCTTTGGAAGGTTATCTTTTAATGTCATGTTTAATTATTTCAAAAACTGAATATAAAAAGTTAAAGTGACGGCTATGACACCTAAACATTAAAATAACACAAAATAGATAATTTTAAACGATGACATACTTTGATTTTGAATTAACACATTGTCCCGTTGAATTATCATTAGATATTATCAATAGAAAATGGGTTTTGCAGATTATCTGCGACATGTTTTTTGGAAAAACAAGATTCAGTGAATTTCAAGAGGAAAGGCCTGAGCTATCAAACAAGGCATTGTCCAGAAGCTTGAGGTTCATGGAAGAGCAAGGCCTGATTGAAAAGGTTGTCGATGAATATTTTCTAACTGAAAAAGGCAAATCATTAAATAAATTAATCTATGATTTAGTTGAATTTACCTTAGACAATAACAGCGAATATTACGAAGATGAAACCGTGATTAAAGCAAAAGAAGGATTTAAAAAGCAGTTATTAGGATAATACAAAACTAATATTTCATTAATTTCTAAATAAAAATAAAAATTCACTTGAAAAGTATACATTCCAGACTTTAAACTAAACTGTTTTTAAATGACTGAGCCGTAAATTGAATTGACATTCTATTAAAGTTAGAGTTATAAAAATTATTTTCAATTTAATTACATTAACATTTAATATTATGCAAGCTATCACTGCTTCCAAAATATCCTCATAAACTGCAAAAAATTTAAAAAAAAATAAGGGAGGCATCATCCCCCACCAGGAATGGTATACTTATCGTTTACACCATAAAATATTCCATCTCCTTTTCGTTTTTCACTTACATTTAATAATGCATTATTAAATATTATGTTCAATAAGTTATACCCATCTTTATCAATGAAATCTGTTAATGATGAGTTATTTTCCCTTATGCTCAATGAATCTTTTTCAATATCGAAGCATGATGCGTAAATCACTTGTGTTGAATTTTCCAAAACGGATTCAGGAGGATATTTCTCAGTTAAATCATTTGATTTTAAGTAATCCTGGAAGTTCTTCCATTCTTTTTTAATATCCTTTCCCTTGCTGGTTAACTTACCGTTTAGTAGGATATCCCTATAATTTTCACCGTCATATTCATTTTCATTTTTTAAAGCTTTGACGAATTCATTGAAATCCTTTTCAAATTTATTTGCAATTGAAGAGTTATTGCTTTGTTTTGCCATAGCTTTTAAGTTGAATTTTTTATTCTTATTCATATTTTTAAGCAAGTTAATGGCCAAGGTTTCTGAAGTTTTCAACTCTCCTTTATTTGCGATTCTTAAGGTTATTTTTTTCATTACTTCCATATCTTGTGGAGTTAATTTTTTACCCACATCATAGGAATCATCCAAATCAATGTCACATTTTATTTGATCATTATTTATTAAATCAAGGATTGTAAGTGACAATGCATTCACGCCTATCCCCTTATTTTTTGAAAATAATATGGAAACCATAGGATATGAATCATCACTAGGAGGATTTTTAATGTTCTCATTAACCGGATTATTGTTTAAGCCTAACATGTTACCTCATCCTTAAAAATTATTTATTCATCATTATTCTTTAAAGAATCTACATATGCTTCATGGATTTCTTCTGCTAATTCATCGTTTCCTTCAATAATTGGTCCTGTATAATCACAGTCCTTACAAACGCATTGTGACCAATTTTGAGGGATAATCCAATCAACATTTCTAGATCCGCATCTTGGACAAATTTTATGCATTTTCATCTTCGATTCTCCTGTAAATTCGACATCAATATGCCAATAATAATTATTCTAAAAAAAATATATAAAGTTTTTCGAATGCAAGTGAATTAATTATCCTCACTTGCGCATTCCTTTAGTTTCCTTAAATTATCCTTCAATATTCTGTAAATGCTTTCTGCACCGATAATTTCATCATCACCAATATCCCAATCTGAAGGATACAATATGAATGGTCTTGATTGGCTTCCTCCAGCACCTCCATGACTTCCGACAAGCTCCTCAAAAGCACAAACCTCATCATTCTCCTCATCATAAAAGCTGTTCACAAGAATGTCCGGAGTGTATTTGAATGAACTGTTTCTCTTAAGATGCCTTACAATGTTTTTGCCGAATCCTTCAAGAGGATTTTCCCCATCAATCTCACCCGTATCCAAATAATAAATACCATTTTTGCCAATTGCAAGGTCTCCTTTTTCTGATGACCTAACAACTAAAAATCCAATATATTCATTGTTAACAAGACCGGGAATCAATTCAGGGAACAAATCTTCGATTTCCTCATAGGTTAACCTGTGGCTCCATTGAGTCAGATAAATCATTGCAAGATTTCCGGATGCAAGGACAATCACTTCAGAATCACCCAATTCCTCCACTTCACCCTTGTCAATTAGGTCATCGTTATTTTTTGAAAACGGCAGGAACGATTCCGCATAATGGTCTTCATTGGAAGTCATCTTTGCAAACATTTTCATATCTTTTGGAAGCAGGGATTTGACATAATCCTCTAAAGATTGTCCAAACCTTTGCTTAAATGTTGCACCGTTTGTTTGACCATGGTCTGACTGGATAACGAACTGATATTTTCTAGGATTATACCTATTTGTATTGATTAAACGTTTAATCTGCTTGTCCATTCCTTTAAGCGCATACCATGAATCCTCGTCACGAACGCCAGAATGGTGAGCGATTTCATCATATCCAAGATAAGTGGAATATGCGACATCAATGTCTGCAACCATCATATCTCCGATTAATGTTGATGTATTGATTTCCCTCATGAACACATTTGTCGCAGCTCTTGTTGGAATATATGCAATACCACGCTTGATTCTTGGTTGAATATTTTTTAATCTGTGCTTAATTTGAGATATGATTTCCAAAATAATTTCACTTAATAACAGACACATTATACGTGCAAAATTGCTTGGATTTGAAAATACTGAAAACCATGCCCTGTTGTATAATTTCCGGATGTTCAATATTTTACTGAATGTGAAAATAACATTGTCAGTGTCTCCAGAAAACAAGTTGGATCTGCTTGCCCCATTGTCTACAAGAAGCCCATTACCATCGGAAATTCTTGCCTCCAATGTCTTGACTTTACTGACTCCGGAACATTGCATCATCTGATTGTTGTTTTCCTTCTCAATCCATCGGAATGCTGTAATGTCTTCGTTATTTCCATGTAAAATTCCCGCCTGACTTGCGCCGGTTTGTGAAGACAGGTCGGTTTCCCACATTCTAAGAGTATGGGTGTTTTCCATCATGGATTTCACTGTAGGCATCAATCCTCTATCAACCGCCTCTTTTAAAACATCATACGCAAGGCCATCAATTTCAACAATTATCAGTCCAGGATAGTCCTTTATTTCCTTTTTTCTTTTCTTTTTGGCATCTCTATAAACTGACCTGTAATATGATCCATCATCTTCAATAGTCAATAATGCAGATAATGCTGTTGTTACAAAAGCCATTGCCAATGGCGCCAAAATTATTGCCGGGCCCTGGACTTCAATGCCGAAAAGAGGTCCTAAAAACTCCAATAATAATCCGTTTAAAATCAGAGTACCTATTCCAAATGTTAAAACAAGAAATGGCATCAGAATTCTAGTCAGAAGGGGCCATAACAGTGCATTAATTAAATTGATGAACAAAACTAGTAATACAATATCATCAAAGTATTCGACCTTAACTCCCAGTCCAAACAAGCTGATTAAATAAATTCCAATCACATTTCCAAAAAATACAATCAGGCTTCTCCTTAATGTAACCCTTGGAGGCTTTTCATAATCTTTAATGCGTTCCATGCTTATCCCCTATCATTATCCATACTACACTCAAGAATTATTGAAAATTTACTTTCTTGACAGTTTTTATAGATGATTATACATTAGTACTTCCGACTAAAAATCATCAATCCTAATATGAAATTTATTGTTTACTAAGATATATTTTTTTAACCATAAATCCATATGCCCATAATGTATTTTTGTTGAATTCTAGCTAATTTTAAAATAAATAAAAAAAAGTAATAGCTTAAAAAATTAAGCTATATCTGAATATAACAATCCAACAGCCCTTTGAGCAAAGAATATCAAGTATGGGCTAATTATAATTGAGAGAATTGATAATATTGGCACATAGTTGAATATAGCTGATAAAATCATCTCAATAACGCCAATAATCACAATTACCAATAGAATTACTATTACAACCTTACCCACACCAATTCTTGTTATGTCTTTTACTGCTTCAAAAACGTTTAAAGCTTCACTTAAACTGCCAGTGTTTGCCAATCTTGCCTCAGCCATGGTTTGAAGGAATGAAAAGATTACAAATAAAACTATGGCCGCAGTGATAGTAACCGCTAAAGAAATCACTAAATTAACCAATGCATGAGATATTGGTTCAAATACAAAAGTACTAGAAGTGCCCAAATAAATGTTTTGGACCTGTAAAAAGATTCCCCTAGCCACTTCCATAATGTTGCCGTAAATATTTGTAAGATATCCTACAACTAGAACAATGAAAGCCGGAATTATGAAGTAGACGATTGAGACAATGAAATTATTGAAACCTGTGATAAAATTATCCCACCATTCAAACTCAGGAACCTTGTCATCATGTTCAATTCCAGACTTAATGACGCTGATTAGATAACCTGACAATACCCATCCGATTACCATTGAAACTACAACAGCCAATCCTCCCCACATGAAACATTCAGGGCTAATAAATCCCAATACATACACTAATGTTCCTACAACAGAAAATCCGCCTGCCACCACTGATAACAGTTCATAGATTAAAAGCAGACCTATATTTTTTGATGGAAATACAAAAGCATCCTTAATTATTTCTATTACATCCATATTTATACCTATTACCTATTTTTAATTTTAAAAAACATTATTAGTTTATTGAAAAAGTAATATTTAAATTGTTCAAAAAGATTTAACTAAATATTTAGAAATATGTATCAACCAAAATATGTTCATTAACCATTTCACAAAGAAAACATTCATTTAAATTCAAAAGATATAATGCATATAACAAATATAATATATTACTGAATAATATTCAAGCTAAACAATAGGCGTTAAAAATGATTGAAAAAGACAACATGACCATTATTGGTGCAACACGAGGATTCGGAAGATGGATAGCGGAACATTTAAACAATGATTTCAACATTACAATAACAAGCCCCGACGAAGCTTCATTAAGGGAAGTTGCAGAGGAACTGAACGTTGATTATAACACCGATAACGTCGAGGCAGTGCAAAATGCCGATATTGTGATTTTCTGTGTGCCCATAGAGTACATGGTGGAAACAATAAGGCAAGTGGCTCCCCATGCCCCTGAAGGGTCCCTATTAATGGACGTCTGCAGCATAAAAACGGAAGCCGCTGAAGCATTAATGGAATATGCACCGGAAAATGTGGAAATATTACCATGCCATCCGATGTTCGGTCCACGAGTTCCCTCAATCAAAAGACAGATTATCGTATTGACCCCTATTGAAAACAGAGCAAACACTTGGCTGGACCGTGTGAAAAACTACTTGATAAAATCAGAATGCGAAATTGTCATGACAACCCCTCAGGAGCATGACAAGTATATGAGCATAGTCCAGGGTTTAACCCATTTTTCATTCATCACATTAGCTTCAACAATCAGGAAACTAAACATTAACGTTAAAAGATCACGATCATTTTCAAGTCCCGTCTACAGCCTGATGCTTGATATGGTAAGCCGTGTAGTGTATCAAAACCCTTACCTCTATTATTCCATACAGAAAAACAACAAGGAAACATCTTCTGCTCGTAAAACATTGATTAATGAGGGAATATATCTGTCCAAACTAATCGAGGACGGCAAGGAAGAGGACTTCGTGAAAAATATAATAAAATCATCCAACCATATGGATGAACGTAAAGAGGCATTAATCCGTTCTGATAGGGCCATAGGCATGTTAAGCCAAAAGGCGAATATCCTGACAAAATCAATAGGCAAGGAAGTGGGTCTAAAAGACTTATATTCCGGAAACACACATGTTGGAGTTGTAAAAAATGTCACTGCAAAATGCGTGACATTGAAAAATGATGAGGAAATCCAATTAAAAATTTCCAATGTTGACATATTGTCCAAAAAAGAAGTATTCGAATGGAAAAAGAACAATATGGAATTGAAAAACTTTGATTTGACTGCCCAGCTACCTTCAGGATGTGATGAAAAATACCTGATTAAAATGTTTGAAAACATCGAGCCTGTCATTGGGGTGGAAATAACCAATATTGCTCAAATTGATGATTCCTTGATGAATTTCACATTCAAGTATTCTGTTTTCAACAAGGAAGACAAAATTTATGTTGAGGAATATGTCAGAGGCATTGGCTGGCGCTTTGAGTGTGATGTTTGAAAACTATCTCATTTTAAAAAATTAAAATAGAAAATGCTTTATATTCTCTTTAATTAACTATTAATTATCTTTGGATATTTTAAATAAGATATACATTTACATACTTTTTCAAGGATAATTCAAATGTTCATAAACAAATCGCTAGAAATTTTATAGGAGGTATTCTATTTCTGACGACAAAACGAAGCGCATGCGTGAACAACAAAAAGTTGACCAACACATGCATGAGCAGCAAGTAATCGATCAGCACATGCGTGAACAAAAAAGATTTAATCCAAACAGATTAAGGAGACGGGCGGATAAAGCGATTAAAAAGGTGCCCCCATGGAGAGAGTACAATCTTACATTCACAGTACTGATTTTAGTTGTCATATCAATGGCTATTGGAGTTATAGAGATTAAGATAACTGATACAATCAGTTTCTTATTATTGCCTTTAATATACTCCTTGGTTATGGGACTAATCCTCTTTTTAGCAAAACCTTTCAAATACATAGGAAAGGAAGAAGCTAAGACAGCTGAAGGAGTTATGGTCTTAATTATAGGAGTGTTGCTTTGTAAATTAGCTATTTCAAGTGGTCAATCCATTGACATTCTTTTCCAATTAGGGCCTGCGTTGCTTTTACAGCTTTTAGGTGATCTAGGTACTCTCATAGCATTGCCTATTGCCTTGATTTTAGGTTTTAGAAGAGAAGTTATAGGTATGACAAGTTCCATCTGTCGTGAACCGAATTTAGGAGTTATTGTAGACAAATACGGTTTTAAATCCCCCGAAGCGAAAGGAGTTTTAGCCATTTTCGTCATAGGATCAATTATCGGTACTCCTTTCATCAGTTTCTTTTCAAGCATGTGTGTTTCCCTTATACCGTTCCATCCATATGCATTTGCAATGGCATCAGGTATAGGGAGTGCGAGTATGAATGCTGCGGCATTAGTTCCGTTGATGCATACATACCCAACAATGGCTACTCAATTGGAAGCTTTTGCAGGATGCAGTAACATTCTTTCATTCTGTTTAGGCATTTACATGTGTATATTCATTTCATTGCCTATTGCAGAAAGATTATATAAGTGGTTATATCCAATTATAGGTAACGGAAAAGCAAGTGTTTATGACGGGGACTATGTTCCTGAAGATGACGACGATGAATCTTCAGATAAATTAAGTATAGGTAAACTTAAAAGATGGAGCGCACTGCTTCTTGCATTTTCAATCATTGTAGCGATTGGAAATGTTGTAGGATATCACACATCATTTATCGATTCATTCATTGCAATGCTTGTCATCTCAGCCATAACAATTACTGGTATGGCTCTTGAAAGAATTTCCCCAGTCCATATTCCATCAATTATCTTTATCAGTTTAATTGGTTTGATTTTGGCTATACCTGGCATGCCAACATCTGATTTCCTTGCCCATTACATTTCTCAAGTTGAGTTAACCACAATCTGTACAGCATTCCTGGCTTACGTCGGTATTTCAATCGGTAAGGATTGGGATTCATTCAAAAAAATTGGTTGGAGAGGAGTTATTATTACAGTTTTCGTAATTGTCGGAACCTACCTTGGTTCTGCAACAATTGCAAACATAATGCTGTTCCTAACCGGAGTGATTTAATCAATCTTACCATGATAACAGCAGCAATTCCCAAATCAACAATAGGAACATTCACCAATGCATTAACCGTTACTTTAGTTGTTGCAATTATTCTATTTATCCTATTTTCATTGATTTCCACAACAGGATTGGCCAGATTTGCAAAATTCGAAAGAGGAACCGAAGGTTTAAGATTCAAGGAAATACTGAAGGACATGTCAAAAATCGGCTTTGTAAAAATCATTGTTACATTGATTGTAATTTATATAATCGCATTTGCCTTAACAGTTGTCATCGGACTAATCGGATTGATTCCATATATCGGCGTTTTCATAGGCATTTTTGTCGGCGTTCCGTTTATACTATTGTTTATGCACAGAGCTATCGGCTTATTATATGCTGATGCATAACATTAACTTTTTTCTTTTTTTAAACCTCTTTTATATCCTTTTTATTTTTTATGAAAATTATTGTTATTATCAAAAGGACTACAGTTATCATTATCATCATTGAAGAAGTCATACTAAATGAACCGACAGAAAGCTGATTATGGGTGATATTTCCATTTGATAGAATCTGCATTATCACAACCGTTAATGATGAACCTATTGCACCTATGACCTGTCTTGTGGTATTGTTGATTGCGGTTGCATCCTCAACATCTCCTGCCACGACACTCATTGCCCAAGTAATTGAAGGGGATAAACCCAACCCACAGCCGATTCCCCTGATTAACTGGGTTATTAACAGATATTCAAATGTGGAATTCATGTTATATGTCATCATGCAAACAAATCCAATAATATTCATAATTGATGAGGCTATCAAAACTGGCTTTATTCCAATCTTATCGGCCATGATAGGACTAATAAAATTAAACACTATCATAATCAATGCTGCAGGGAACAATATGAGTCCTGATTCCGTTGGGGAGTAATATGCCACATTTTGAACAAACAGGGGCACCATAACATTTATCCCACACATCATGAAATAAAGCAATGCAGCAAAGACGGTCCCATACACAAAATACTTATTTTTTAGCACTTTTAAGTTAACGAGAGGTTTTTCAATTTTATTTTGACGTTTGACAAATATTATTAATGTCACTATTCCAATAATTATTGGTAAAATCACATAAATAAAACTAAATCCAAACTCTGCGATATTTGAAAATCCAATCATCAATCCTACACAAAAAAGTATTGACAATATCAATGATGGAAAGTCCAGTGGATAATGTTCTGTTTCAAGTTCGAAGTTTGCAAGAATCATTGATAAAATCAGGATTACCACCGCAATTATTGCAAGGAATTCAAAAATTACTCTCCAATTAAACAGATCAATTATGATTCCTCCTAATGTCGGCCCCATTGCAGGTACAATTCCAACCAGAAATCCCATTAGTCCCATGAAAAATCCCCATTTTTCTTCAGGCATTATTCTAAAGATTAATATCTGACCTATTGGCATTAGAATGCCTGTTCCCATAGCTTCAAGTATCCTTCCAACAATCATTATTTCAATGCTTGTCGCTAAAAAACAAAGTACAGACCCTATTATGAACAATATGAGTGATGTTGTCAATATTGTTTTGATTTTAAATCTTTTTGTAATGTATGCTGTTGGAGGAATCATCACTCCCAGCACCAATAGGAATACTGAGTATGTCCATTGGGCGGTTGCAGAAGAAATTGAGAAATCCTGCATATAATAAGGTAAACTTGTTGTTACGATACTTTGTGAAATTAATGTGACTGCAGAAGCCAAAATAAGTATAATTAAGGTAATTAATCCATTCTTATTTTCAAATTCCATCATAATTTTTCCTGTGAATTTAGTTATCTAAGCAATAATTATTGATTTTTTTCTTTAAATAATTTAACAAAACCCTATTTTAAAAAGATAATTGAAATCTTTTTAAACAAAATCACATTTTTGAAATGAATTCCATTAAATGCTTTTAAAATACATTTCAAAAAAAAATCTTAAAAAAAAAAGTAGAAGCAATCAAAAAGATTGCTTAAGTTTCTATTCTGAAAGGTATATGCTTACACCTTCAACTATAAGACCTACACCGATAAGGATTGCAGCGAAAAGTGGTTGGGTAAGTGACATTCCTCCAAGAGCAAATGCAATAATACCTAAAATTATAAGCAATACTGCAGCAATTTTGGCCATGCCCTCTCCTGAAAAGATACCTGCAATACCTATTAAGATCATTAGAATACCAATAATATAGAATTGGATACCTAAAAGGAAGGACAACGCACTAATATTGAATACAAACAATAGCCCAAATATAATTGCTAGAATTCCAACAATAATGTTAAATGCTGAAAATCCGGATAGTATTGCTGCTATACCTAAGAATACTAAACTTACTCCAATAAGAACAGATATAAATCCAGTACTGAAAATAGGGAAAATTATAAAAATTAATCCTAAAATTATAGACAATATCCCAGCTGACTTATTAGCTTCCATATTTTCCTCCATATTTTTGTTATGCTCACTTTTTTCAAGCAAACTGTTTAAAAATTCAAAAAGCATTATGCTTTCCTGTCTATATTTTTTAACATCATCATATATTAATTTTATATCATGAATTGATAACATTATCAAAAGTTACTTTTAATAATTTAACAAAAAAAATTTAATGAAAATTTTTTACACATCAAACTATACAAACATTTGTTAGAGTGAACATTTCAATCTAAAAAAAAAATGATTCCAAAAAAAGCAAAAGTCGATTGCAAGATAATTTAACTTGCATCGGCATCAAGATGACGGAAATACAATTATTCATCTTTTTTATAGTCTATAATCGCATATATCCTTTTGATACTTGAAAATGAAGTTTCAATAGTAGCCATAGAAGAACTTAATTTTTTAATAGGGTCTGTCAATAATTGTCCATACATAATTACCGCCAATAGAGTTCCTATCTGAATCTCATTACCTGCTAAAAAGTAGATTCCCGCAATATAAACAGTTATCTTACTTACATTTGTCAATAATGTTGTAACTGGCACCATAATGTTGGTAACGTTTTTGGATTTGGCATAATAGTCAATTACAGTTTGATTCAATTTTTTAAATCCTTTTTCATGGAATGAATCACGATTTGACAGTCCTCTTTCAAAATAGCTCATCAACCGACCTAACTGCTTTTGATGCCCGTCATAATAGTTTTTAGCCTTATAGTCACATACAAAAAAGCAAATGACATAAATAGGCAATATCACCAGATATACTAAGCTCAATCTAAAGTCTGTCAGAACTATCAACACGATTACAAAGACTATCAATAGGATTTGCGCATAAATTTCAGTAAATTTGGAAGAGACAAACTCCCTGATGTTCATCACATCGTTGTTTAATCTGGATAGGACAAGACCCTTTGAATTTTCCTGAATGAAACCAGAACCGACAGCATCAAGCTTATCAAATAATTTCATTCTTAACTTATATGCCACCTTTTCACCAGTGGCCCCCATGATTCTCTTTGGTGGCAATTTGAACAGATAGCCTACAGAATACAATACCAGCAATAGGGCAAGATTAATGTAGATAGCAGGGTCGTTAGTTGAATTCCAATTAGACGCCAATAAATCAACAGTCTTTCCTGCAACTTTAGGGGCATAAACCATACACAATGTGGATACAGTAAGTAAAATCATTGATATTATTACTTTGGTCTTATCCTCATTTAATAGTTCAGTGAATTTTTCAGAGATGCCCTTTCTTTCTTCCCATATGCCCTTATCCTCCTGAGCAATATCTTCCTCAACAATTTCTATTTCTTTTATATTGCCATTATTGCTTTTGGATTCTATGATTTTATCTTCAATAGTTAAAACTTCCTCCAAACGCACAGAAGTTGCATATGCACGTGGCCACCTGTCAATCAATGCAGGAATATTCGCAAGAGTGGTGATGAAGTAGGCAACATATACCAGAATAACGAATGAAGCAATTACACTGTCGGTTTCAAAGCCGATTGTATATCCAGAGTTGACCATTGCCATTGTAACCAATACAATGACATACAAACCCCACATCAATACCGGTCCGAGGTAATATTGACTTTTAATATAGATGACGTTTTTGTCATAGGAGTTCTCGCATGCCTCTTCAAATTCGGATTCATACTCCTGTTTATTGAATGGAATCCTTCCAGCTATATCACTGATTTTGGATAGGAACAATAAGTTTAGTTTACCATATGTCTTTTTGGCCCTGAAGAATATTTCCACAATCTGTTTCATTCTCCAAATTACGATCATTGCAAGAACGCCAACAAAGCCTAAGAAAAATAATGCATAAGTTCCATCAATCAATGCTATCTCATATAGGATTGCAACGAATGTGACCGGAATCAGCATTAATTGCTCGAGTATCATCACTATAAATCCCTGTTCGGAAGACATCCCCCTGGTTGACCTTGTAACCAGCCCGGAAATTTTAAATTTATTTATTTCCTCTTTAGGCAGGTTCATCAGAATATGAAAGATTTTCTCACGGACAATATATGCGGATTTTGAAGCCACTCTAGTTGTGAGAAAAGAGATGGCATAAACTGCAATCATTGAAATGATTGTATACATCAGCATGTACAATCCTGATTTGAAAAGCACATCGACATTCTGTTCTTTAACTCCGGTCAAGGCCGCACCGAACAAATCGATTATTTCCATTTGAAAGAATGTCTGAATGATTATTAACGCGAATATAATCACTATTGTTTTCCATTGGGGTTTTAGTGAAACACTCAAAAACTTTCTCATGATAATAGTATAGTTTTTAAACAATAAATACATAAAATAATGAAACATGAAAGTAAAGCATATCTTCCAAAAGTGAGAAGAAAAAATAAGTATTTGTTATGTATCAATATAACTCATGAAATAGTTGTACTACTTATCGAAAATTTTAAAAAAATATTTTAACATGATATTCTATTTAATTTCACCAATGATTAAATTTTTGGAATGGATTTTGATTTCAAAAGTGCATCCTATGAAATCTTCCTGAAACAATTATGTGGTAATCATATTCTAAGGGAGGGAAAATATTTAGGTGATTAAGATAAGAAAATTATATAATGTAAAGTATAAATCATGGAATTTGACATGAGAGTTGATTATTTATGAGAAATATTGTTGTTGTTCAATGCAAATCCACAGGAATTAATTATATTCAAGACATAATTGACAGAAATTGCAACCCAGTTATTTTGGAAATGAATGCATTTAGTGATACTGAGGAAGCTGAGATGCATTTAAAAGAAGTCAGAAGTGGATACAATTTGATAAATGCTGATTATGATTTGATTTATGAAAAGGACACATATGAAGAAACTCTTGAAATGGTTAAAAAACTTGATCCATTAGTTATTGTTCCGGGAACTGAAGATGGAGTCATATTGGCAACAAAATTGGCAAATGACTTGAATCTATTGTGCAATCCCATTGAAAACTTGGATGCCATAACCTTAAAAAACGAAATGCACAAGAGGCTGGCCGAAAATAACCTTCGCTCAATAAGAGGTCGCATCGTAACTAGTGTTGAAGAGGCCATTGAATATTATGACAGCCAACATCTAGATGAAGTTGTAATAAAGCCACAATACAGCTTCTGTTCTGTGGGTGTGAGAATCTGCTCAAATAAGGAGGAAATGATAAAATCCCTACATGAACTATTCAATTCAACAAATGCCTATGGAACTGAATTGGATGAGCTTCTAATTCAGGAACGCATTAGAGGTGAGGAGTATGTTGTAAATCTCATGTCCTGCAATGGCGTTCATCGAGTAACAACCATCTGGAAGTATCACAAAATCAAGACCCATGAAGGCGGCCATGTCTATGACTATGACGAAACGATAAATGAATTGGGAATTGGAGAAGCGGAACTTGTCGAATATGCTTATGATGTTGCCGATGCTTTGGGCATCAAATACGGTCCAGTTCATGGAGAATACATGATTGATGAAAAGGGACCCGTATTGATAGAAGTGAATTGCCGTCCTCATGGAGGCAATCTTGATGCAAAATTCCTTGACAGGATTTCCGGACAGCATGAAACCGACAGTTCACTTGATTCATATTTAAATCCAGATAAATTCCATCAGGACCGCCAAAAGCCCTATAAATTATATGCACATGGTGTTTTAAAGTCAATAATCGTGCCAAAAGACATTACCGCCAAGTCATCCCCATTGCAAAATATTGGAAAAAACCTGAAAAGTCATCACAGGACTTTAATAGGCCAAATTGAGGATTCACAATTTTTCCTAAAGACACAAGATATAGAAACAAGTCCGGGCGACATATATCTGGTTCATGAAGATAAAAATCAGGTAATGAAAGATTTGGAATTCCTCAGAAGCCTTGAACAGCGTGCTTTTCAGCTGGTGTTAAGTGAAGAGACACATGAAAATGCCAATATTGATGATTTAAGTTATTTGAATGATATCAAATCCATTGTGAATAATCTGAAACCCTATGGTACCATATTATTGGTTACTGACACCTTTTTTGATGATTTGTCCATAGTTCAGACGGATGCAGAGGGTTTGGATAAAATCGACGGTGAATTCGATTGCGTTTTAATAAATTTAAACAAAAGCATAGCGAATGAAAGCGATGAAAAAATCGCAGCCTTGCTTTTAAAAACATTAAAAACCGTTAAGGTTGGCGGAGGAATATATATTCCAAAAACTACTTATGACCATATTCCAAATGGAAGGCTGGGCGCTGAAGCCCTTGTCAAATTCATGAACTTTAAAATCGAATTGCCAGTGCATAAATTGCCGAGAATGTTAATTGCTTCTAAAAGATAGTGTTCATTATGAATTATGCAAGAAATTATAATTTACTGAACTCCAAATTCAAGGAATTGCTCTTTCCGACATTGCTGACTTCAATTGCTGGAAACTTTGCCATGCTCATTGACGCATTTTTCATAAGCCTTTTTATGGGATCCACATTTTTATCTGTTGTTCAGACTATGGAGCCCTTTGTTTGCTTTATAAATACCGTATATTGGCTGATAGGTTTTGGAGGAAGCATACTATGTAACCTTGCAAAAGCGGAATTCGATAAAAAGAAAAGTAATGAACTCTTTTCGGTATCTATAATTGGAATCTTGCTGATTTCAATTATCATAACAATATTGTCATTTATATTTCAGGATATGATTATCCAGTTTCTGTGTCATTCTCCAAATATGAAACAGTATTTCGCACAATATTTTAACCTGTATCTTGTAGGTATTGTATTTGAATGCTATAAGATTGTTCTGGCTTATTTCATCAGAAACGATGATTTTGTCCAGCTTCAGTTTCAAACATTCATGTTGTCCAATATTGTAAATATTACTTTTGATATTGTTTTCATGAAAATTTTAAACTATGGAATAGGAGGCGCTGCACTTGCTACATCATTAGGCAGTATTGTAGGGGCAATATACATTTCAGTTTACTTTTTTAAATCCAGCAGGACATTAAAGATTATTAAGGTTAAATCTTCAAAGATTTTTGGCTATTTGGTCGATATCGGCAGGACAGGTTTTTCATCTGCTTCAATTACCTTGTACATTATGCTTAAATTTCTGGTTTTAAATGCAATAATTGCAGGGATTTTAGGAGAAATTGGACTTGTTGCATTGAATATGTGTTATAATGCAACATTTTTAGTTGAAATATTCATTTTAGGTACGACACAATCAATTTTACCGATTACCACTGTATATTATAAGGAAAAAGATTATAGTGGTGTTGATTATGTCATTAAAAAGTCAGTTAAACTAGTTATGGGATTTGGAATCTTTTTCAATGCACTGTTGTGCATATTCCCTCAGATAGTGCTTTTCATATTCAATATGCACAATCCTGAGCATGTTCCGATTGCAATGAATGCAATTAGAATAGTTTCATTCAGCTTTTTGAGTTTTGCAATTAATTATCTGTATATTTTCTACGCCCAGTCAATTGAAAACGACAGACTGGCCAATATGATATCACTGCTTCAGGGTTTGGTTTTCCCGGTCGTGTTTGCGACTGTCTTATCCCATATCTGGGGAAGCAACGGATTTTGGTTTGCACTGGTGTTAAGTGAATTAGCAACAGTCGCTGTAACTTTCATCTATTCCAGATGGATTGTCCGTAAATCTAACGGTGAATATACTGGATTTTTCCTAAACAGGAAAAATGCTGAAGGAGAAGTGTTCGAGTTTACAATCGAGGGAAATATTGAAGATGCAGTTAACATTTCAAAAGAGGTCCAGGAATTCTTTTCAGGCAATGAACTGTCAGCTCTGATTGGTATGGCCGTTGAAGATATGATAATCTATATCCTTGAAAGCAATGATAAAGTGGATTTGATTGATTCCGTTATCAGAAATGATGAGGATTCGATTTTGATTTCAATCAAATATTCCGGAAAGGCAATAAATCTTTTGGCAGAGGACAATCCCGAATCAAACATTTCCATATTGAAAAAATTGTCAGACAACATCGATTACTCAGAGATATTGGGACTGAACAATGTTGTAATAACAATCAAAAAGTAATTTGGAACGTTGAATGTTTCAGTTTTCATATAGTTGCTGTATAATTGTTTTTAATTGAAAGCAATCCTGAAAAAAATAATTTAATAAAAATGATTCATCCCCAATACAGTGGCGAATCTGTATTATGCAACTTCTGACTCCTTTTGACTAGCTTCATAGGATTGGCATAACATATTATTTATCCAATAGCTCAATTAAATTCCATCACCCAATAAGAAATCTAAAATATTCATATGCTTTATTCCATCTCTTGACATGTCAAATTCATCTGTTGATATGACATATTTTGGATAGTTATCCTTAACCATAAGCAATGGTCTGAATTCCCTTTCAATGACGTCTTCATGAGTCAATTCCCGTGTTACCTGAACATAGATTTTTTCAACCATCCTTTTGCAGACAAAATCAATCTCATAATTTCCAACACAACCTATGGTTACTTCATATCCTCTTCTTAAAAGTTCAAAATAGACTATATTTTCCATTATTCTGCTGTTGTTGATTTGATTCCTGCCAATGCGCACTTGGTTAAATCCTTGATCAACACAATAATATTTTTCATTAATGGACAGTATTTTTTTGCCTTCCAAATCTTCCCTTTGCACTTTATACAAGAGACATGCATTTGTAAGATACTCCAAGTAATTGTAAATGGTTTTTGGAGAAACCTTGATTTTTTCTTTTGTGCGCAGATAATCTGAAATGCTTTTTGAAGAAACTATTTTTCCGGTGTTGTCCAGGATAAAGTCAACTATTCTTGTAAGAAGACCTGCATCTCGAATATTGTATCTCTCGATTATGTCCTTTAGGAATATTGAGTTGAAAATATCGTTCAAATATTCTGTTTTATCGATATCAGATTCAAGAGACAATAGAAATGGAAATCCACCATAAATCAAATAATCAGCAAATGCCTTTTTATTAGGAAGTGTTTTTTTATAGTCCAAATACTCCTTAAATGAGAAAGGATACATTTTAATTTCCATATATCTACCCGCAAGATGAGTTGCCAATTCACCAGACAATAATTTTGAATTGGAACCTGTCAAGTAGATATCACAGTCATAATCCACTCGAAAGCTGTTGATTGACTTTTCCCACTCGTCAACATTTTGAATTTCATCAAAGAACATGTAAATTTTGCCATTAATGTCTTTTGTCAAATCCCCTACAAGCAAGTCCAATTCACGAGGATTTGAAACATTCCTGTATTTGGCACTTTCAAAATTGATGAGAAGAATATTTTCCTTGCCGATTCCTCTTTTAAGCAGTTCTTCTATAATTAAATTAAACATGTAAGACTTACCGCAACGCCTTACACCAACTATGATCTTAATGATATCCTTATCAATCAATGAAGAAATTCTATTCAGATACAAATCTCTCTTTACCATAATTATACTTATGAAATTATTAACATATAAGTTTATGTTTTTTAAAAAATAAAAATTATAAACTTATATGAATATTGATTTTATAATAAAAAAATTATTGTAGTATAAATTAATGAATTTTTAAAAATTAAAATTATAACTTTATAAGTTAACAATTTAAAATAATTTTTGCTGTAAATCAATATGACTCATGAAATAGTTGTTCCACTTATCACATTTTGAAAAATTTTACTTATCAAATGCTCTCACTCAACTTTTTTTATATGTGAATAACATAGGTGATAAGTATGATGAACAACGAGCTACTAAAAAATTTAGCGATAAACTGCAACCACGCTGAGAGAACACAGCGTAACTATAGTAATGCATTAAGGAAATACAGCGAATATTATGGTATGAGCCTTCAGGAACTTCTTGATGAAGCTGAGGAAGATGAAAGAAATAATGTTAGATGGAAATACAGCCGTTTAAAAACTAAACTGCTTGAATACAGACATCATTTATTAGAAACTTCCGCATGGAATACTGTAAAAAAAGACATAACCATCATCCAATTTTTCTACAAATTCTATGACATTGAAGTGGGAAAACTACCTAGAATCAATCAAAAATCCGTGAAAAAATCTCAACCAATATATTTCAAGGATTTACCTGACAAAGAGATAATCAGAGAAGCATTTAAAATAGCACCGCCTTTAATGAAAGCAATAATTCTGTTTTCCGCATCCAGCGGATGTGCCAAAGCTGAAACATTAGGTCTGACCATTAAAGATTATATTGATGCTCTTTCAGAATATCTTCCTCGCAGGAAAAGAGACATTTATGATATAATTGATTATCTAACTGATGCTGGTGATATTATTCCTACATTCAGGTTGTTAAGGAGAAAAACAAACAAATATTACATTACATATTGCAGTCCTGAAGCGGTTAGGGCTATCAATGCATATCTCTTAACCAGGGAAGATGAATTAACAGATGAAAGTCCGCTTTTTAAAATAAGTGAAAGGCGTCTGACTTACCACTATCAGAAAATAAATGATACCCTTAATCTTGGAAGAGTTGGAAACTACGGAAGATTCAGAAGTCACATGATGAGGAAATTTCATGCAAGCGCTCTTTATAATGATGGTATGAGTCTGGATAAGGTTAACGATCTGCAGGGAAAAGCCAAAAATTCAACAGATTCAGTTTACTTTATGACAAATCCTGAAGACCTGAAATATGAATACATTAAACATCTGCCAGCCATTACAATAAATACTGATGTTAAAAAGTTAACCATCAAATCTCCTGAGTTTATGCAATTGGAAAAAGAAAATGAAGTGTATCAGAACAGGATACATAAACTTGAAAGTGATGTGGCCAGTATCATATCACGTATGCCTGAGGCAGGCAAATAATCTATTAACTGAAAAGTGAAATTTATACATTTCACTATTCTTTACTTTTTTTGTTAAACACCAATTGTAAAAACATCGGTGTTTTATTTTTATGGATAAACAAATCAATATTGAATTAAACTATTTTTTAAACAATATTTACTAAAATACAAAACAAAATGTTTATATATTCATTTTTACATAAGTATAATTGCCATTATGTGATGGGAACAATTTTACGAAGTGAAAGCAATTTTTCACTCCCGTACAACTTTCCCCTATAATGCGTAAACAGTCAGCATATGGAGGTAAAATATCGAGAAAAGCAATGAAAAAAAGATTATGAGAAAAGGATTATAAAAAAATAATGTTATTTGAACAACGAGCTATAATATTATTTTTGATATAATCCTAAGGGGTCAGTGTGAGAAAAATAAAAATGATTAGCAAGTCGACAAACATGTTAAAAATTAATACTTTTCAAAACTTAACCCAATATCTAGTTTATTTTAAGGAATATATAAATATTTTCACATTTAAACAAAGCAAAACTTATTTTATTCTAAATATTGGGAAAATAATGGAAAGTTGATTTTACTCCAATACTATTTTTGTTTTTCAAAAACTTCTGGCCCTGATGAGTTTTAGACCGTTGAATTTGCACACCCCAGTAATACAATGGGAAAAAAGGAGATGAAAAAAATGTGCGGTATAATAAAACCCCGGATGGGTGAAGTAATTATTACAAATAACTTCCAGGCACTTGAAGAAGCTATTGATGAGATAACTGAAACAGAAAACATAAGAAATGAAAGGGAATTCTTTGAGATGTACAGAATCAAGATACTGAAACTGGATCAATAGCTTAGAGGTTGAAATGAAATCAAAAATATTAAAGGAGACTAATATGTTAGAGCAAGACGTGAATGGAGTGCCTCATGTTTTAGTCCCAAGAGACGTATGGGATGACATATGGGCAGTATTAATTTATATCAAGGATTCAGGTGAATTGCATGAATAGCTATTCACCATTCAAAAGACAGGTGGCTGAGATAGCCCCTCACAATCAGTTCGATGACAACTACCATGGCATCCTCACCCACAAGGGCGAGATTAAGGTTGCCAAAGGTGATATGGAACAGGAAATCCTCTACATTGACGATGATGGTATTGTGCTTGTGGATGGCGGTAAAAAGGCCTACCAGACAATGATACATTCAAAGCTGTTGGGCTTGATTCATTATGCTGCTGCAGGTGACATTGGCCTAATCAAATTCATAAGGGGAGAAGCTTTCATTGTTGGATTTAGGAAAACCAAAGGAGATGACTGATATGCAGGAGACAATTCTTGAAATGCAAAGAAACCTTGATGATAAACATTTCATCGCTTTCATATCTGCAAATGAAAATCCTCAATCTGTAGCATTGAAATCAGATGAACTGAAATTCCCTGACAATAAAACAGTAGTGATCCGTAAAAAAGGCGGAAGAACTAAAATAATTAACTTGAATTTAATTATTGAAATCTGCATCAGGAGACTTGGTCAATATGCCTAAACCAGCAAGATTATACCCGAAACCGGAACCGATGAAGATTAATCCAAAATTGGTTTTTATTGGAAGCATTGCATTTGCTATAATAATCGGATGGATTGGAATTGCAACAAGTACCGGAGGAGTCTAAACTCCTCCAATAATATTTAAGGTGATAATATGGTAAAAGCTGAACTTATAGAAAATCCTCAGGAAAATGAGGTAATGAAAGTTGTTGATAATGTTCCAGATGTCGATACAGCTATTGAACAGTGGGACGCATATCAAAAACTCTGTAAAGGACTGTTGAACGAAACAGACTATCAGGAAATCATAGTCAAGGAGAAAGATGAAAACGGTAACTATGTCAGCGTGAAAAGACACTTCAAAAAGAAATCCGCATGGCAGAAGCTATCCCGTGCATTTAACGTGGATACTGAAATAGTTGACCGTGACCTTGAGCGAACCAAAATGGGAAGGGTGCGTGAAGCCTACTACTGTGTTCGTGCAACTCTTCCAAATGGTCGCAGTGTCGAATCAGATGCGCTATGTTCCAGAAGTGAAAAAGGAAAAGACAAAGTTTCCGATCACACTATCATGTCCACTGCAAAAACCCGTGCAACCAACAGGGCTATTGCAGAACTGATAGGGGCTGGAGAAGTAAGTGCTGAAGAAATGATAGCTGAAAAAATGGTTACACAAAACCAGTCAAAATTTTTAAAAGAGGATGATACCTAAATCCTCTTTAATATTATTTAGGAGATGTTAGAATGAGTAATGATAGACAAAGCATATTTACAAGCACACAATTGGATTATGAAGAAATTGTAGAAATCCCTGAAGGATATGAAAAAGCAGAACTTAAAGACTTTGAAGATGGAACCCTAATCACCGGAAGACCACAAATGTCTTCAGTTACCTCATACACTTTCGACTATGACGGTGAAGAAAAAACCGTTAACAGATTCAAACTCTTTATCTTCAAGGATGACGAACAGCTATACGTTGAAATAAACGTTAACCTCAAAAATGATGGAGACCTTCACAAAAACATCCGCAAAGGAAGCGTACTCTTTGACTTCTTGACTTCAATTCTTGAACTTGAAAATGCTGGTTCAGTCGGCAAATCCAATGTTGTCCGCAATGTTGACCTTGCCGAATACAGAGAATTTGTTAACAGATTATCTGAAATGACAATCCAGGTCAAAGAGAAATCCGGAACCTACGTATACTACAGTTTCATCGTACGTGATGTCCAGGTCTAGACGGAGCAAATAACAATGAGTAATGTAGCTGAATTACCCACAAAAGATACAATAACCCTCATTATCAATCCTAAAAATCCTGATAAGGTTACATATGTATTTAAAAACAAGTTTGGTAATAAGATTGGAGAGTATCTAAATAAATCTCCAGCTACATTATCTTCTCAAAGTAATGTCGCAAAGCACTACAAAGAGATTATGGATCCGAAAGGCAAAGCAGAGCCAAAGATAATCAACCGTCAGTTTTCAGAAGTCAAACAGCTATTGCAGCTCAACTATGAAAATGAACTTTCAGTCATTGAACAGGAAATAGCTGACAAACTTCAGGCTGAGCAGGAAAGAGATGCTACCAAATTAAAGGAAGCTGTCACTAAACTGCAATCATTAAAGTGTCCTTTGGTTTATATCGGCAGCGTAATTGAATGGCTTACTGCAGGTGAAAGGAACAATATATTGTATGCATTCACCGTATATGCAGGACAGGTTGTTCTGGGAAATCCAGTATCTGTAATATGTCTTGGTGAGGCAAGCAGCGGAAAGTCCCACATTCAGGAAACCGCATTAAGACTGATTCCGAAAAGGTTCATTGTCAATGAAAAGAAAATCACTGAAGCAGCCCTGTTCAACCGTGCAAAAACAGACAGATATTTCTATGACGGCAAGATTGTCAACTACGGGGACATGGGTGGAAATAATGACCATGAGTTTATGGAAGAGTCCAAAAACCTCATGAAGGAACTGCAGTCAGACGGCTTTCTAAACAAACCGTTGAGCATACCTGACGGTGAAGGTGGATGGGAAGTCAAGGATTTAAAACTTGAAGGAAGACCATGCTTAACTTACACTACAGTACCTAATCATAATTTCGATGAGCAGGAAATGAGCAGAAGCATATTCATTACCCCAAGAATGGACAACAAAGATATCTTCAATCGCAGAAACACTGCTCTGGAATTCAAGCACGGCAAAAGCTATAAGATTCTAAAGAAATATGAAAAGGAAGCTGAACTGGTACCATACATGCTATTGCATCTGAAGGAAGTCTTTGAAGACATTGTAATCATAAACCCTTATGTTTACTTTGTCATCAACTTTTTAAAGAACTCCGCATTCTATAAAAGGGATTTTGACAAGTTCAACGGCATACTGAAAACCATAACTGCCCTGAATTACTATAACCATGAAATCCATGAGATTGACGGCAAGAAAGTAATTCTGACAAATATTGCAGATGTTCAGCAGTTCATGAGTCTGCTCAAGCCATACAAGGAAAGCATATCTGCAAACCTTGCTCCAAAAGCGGTTGAGGTTTTAAATGACATCAGAAACAATATCGATGACTGGCGAATCAATAAGGACAGGGAAGTATTGGACATGGGAATTACAACCAATGAATACTTCTCGCTTCAGAATCTTGAATTGAGTAAGGCATCAGTCCGAAAATACATGTACGAACTGGCAGACCATGGATTTCTTCAGGTAACTACCCAGTCCGGAAGATCCAATGTATATGACTTGGCAAAAAGTGAAGTTGCATCCATCAACTATGATTTAAAACACATGGACGATTCTATATATGAAATCATCAGCTATGAGATTGGCGAATGGGTTTTAGACATTATGAAAGAAGATAAATTTATTGAGGGGTTAAGTATAATGAACTTTGATAGCACGATTAAAAAACCGCCATGGATGGGAAAACCAAAAAAACCATGAAAACTCAAAAAACCTAAAAAACCTGAAAGTGGAAAAACCATGAAAACTCATAAAAACTTTTCAAAAAGTTTTTTCACGAAAATTGTTTAAAAGTGTTTTTAGGCAAATTCAAGAATTATTCATTGAGTTTAATGGTGATTTTTACTATCGGAAAAATAAAAAAACCATGATTTTCAGGAATGGACGGGAGCAAACTTTCAAAAAGTTCTCCCGCATACCCCCTGAAAAAAATAGTTTTTATAAAAATATGTATAATGAAAAAGCCATAAGAACTGTCCGTTTTATCATTTGAGAACTGTGAGTAGTTTTTTAAAAAAACTTTTCAAAAAGTTCTCAATAGTTTTTATGGTTTTTATAAAATTATTGAAGTGATATAAATGAAGTCTATAAGACAGCAGATAATCGAAGCCAAGAAGGAAAAGACTCAAAGAGAGGAAGAAATGTGGTTTGTTGACTACTGCAACAACTGCAAGACAGGACTGGCTTCAGAATGTGATATCCCTTGCCATCATCCATGGTACTGCTGGCATGAAGGCGAATCATCTATTGTTCAAGCAGAGATTGTCAGAATAGATGAATTCAGAAGACTGTATGGATACGTTACTTCACAAATGTATTATGAATACAAGGAATTAAGAAAAAGACAGCGCCAGCTAATATGGAAAGGCAGACAAAAATTACTGAAAGGCCAATAGCTATTAATTATGTGGAATACCACTCATCCACATTAACTCTTGTTGCTACTTAATTTGACCATTTACGGCTTAAGTCAGTGTCATTAAATACAGTTTTTTCTTGACATTCTTTTAACTCGCTTATGTTATCTCTAAAGAATTTTAAGCAGAAATCTTTTTTTGCATTGAAATTATCGCAGTTTAAATGAATATTTTCCTGACAGTTATCGCAACCAATTTCAGGACCTTGTTTGTTTTTACAGGACAATTCATCGTTATCATCAAGATAACGGAAGTCACAGTCTTTAAATATTACATCATTCATAAAATCCAAATCCTCCGTTTTTTTATTTTATCATATTACAATCTGTTAATAAGAGAATAAATAAATTATTATCCAAATTATAATTTAGTTTTTCATGTCGAATACCACATATCCACATCCACCCTTTGTGGCTGTTTCTCATTAGATATCTTTTCATAACCTCCAGTAAACGCTACCACACAGTCATCGTGGATGGCTTCATTTGGATAAGCTGTAATTTTTTCCAGAAATTCCATAGCCCATTTTTTCGTGAACCCTGTTCTATCCTTTCCAACCAGGAAAATTCCATTCTGTTGAATGTCAGCCGATACCCGTCTGGCCCTGTCGACTTTGTTTTCGCGTGAGTTTCCGGTACCGGTTGTGAAACCTCGTCTGTTTAATTCATCGATGATTAACAGTCCGAAGTTCTTTCCTGTGGAACCGTCCAGTTCAATATACTGTACATCTGACTTGTCACGTGCTGCAGTATTGATAATCTCATTGATTAGGTTTCTTGATTCCAATTGAAACTCATATGAATCCAGAATGTAGATATTACCGTTTAAATCTTTAGCTAGCAATACTCCTGCAGTGTAGTCAGGATCACTTTTTTTGATTGCATCATCATTTAGTACCTCAGTTGCTGCAAGATCCCAGTATCTTATGATGCGAATGATGGGAATTTTCAAAAAGTCGCTATGAGAGATTAAGTGGAAATCTGACTCATCAAATAGCTGACCTTTAACACTAGCATACCAGTTACCGTTCATTAACTGCTCTCTTGTTACTCTATCCAATCCCATAAGGTATTCTTCATAATCTGTTCTGTCTAAATAGATATTATCGAGATAGCTGGAGCTGATGAACCTTATTTGTGTCTTGTCTTGAATGTCTTCGTCTATCTTTTCGATGAATCTTTCACGAACCCATTTGTTTCCTCTTTTACCGGGATTACTTGAGCACATCAGCTGTGTTGGAAGCTTGTTGTCTTTAGTTTTCCTTACCCTAGAACGCATGTAGATGTATTTGAATCTTTCAAGCTGTGTCAGCTCATCAATTCCTATGAACTGGTATTCAGAACCTTGATAAGTATCCAAATCGTTAATGTTTCTTAAATATCCAAATGTTAATGAATTACCGTTTGGAAATGTCCATGAATGTTCAGTACCATCCCACTTCGGTCTGATAGCTGAATTGTTTTGAATCTCCTTTCTATTTAACCATTGGCTGGCCTTATGAATCAAAGCCCCTTTCCTTTTCAAGTCAGATAATGTTCTTCTCAAGATTAACGCATGATATTCGTTGGCATCATCCTGAACATAGAATAAAGCCCTCATAAGTAAACTGGTTGATTTACTTCCGCCAGCGGCCCCTCCGATTAACACTTCCTTTTCTGTTGCAAGTATCATCTCGGCCTGTTTTGGAAAAGGATTGAAAGGTATATATGGGTTTTCATATACACATTTCTGAAGAATAGCTTTATCCTTTCCGTCAAGATAGAATTTGCCGTTTTCATCATACATTATTATCATCAATCTGCTTTGCAAGGATTTCTATTTCATTCATGATGTCCTTTTGAGACATTTCAATTTTCTTGTCTTCAAGTTCGAGAACTCTATTTTGGAATAATCTATCCATTTCATCTTTGAACAGTTTGTTTTTAGCGTCAAATGCTTTAACAGATAATTCAAGATATCTTATTTTCAATTCTGCCAAATCTAATAAATATCTTGCAAGGCTTTTTTCACCTGCATGATATCTTACTTCCTGATCAAGTTTGGCAAAGTCAATTTCAATACCTACAGCATTCTTTGTTATTTTATCTAGGTTTTCAAGACCTGTTTTGATGTCTGTGACCTGTTGCTGGAGTATATTATCAATAGCCATGTCAATATTGTCTTGGTGAACATCATTGTCTGTTATTTGTCTTTGGGCAATGGCTCTGTTTGTTAATGCATTTTTATCTCTTGCTCTTGAGTCTTTGTCTTTATCTGTTAGATGATATTTCTTTTTGAATCTTGAAAATGATGCTCTGCTTACTTCAAATTCATGTTCTTCTGCAAGCCATCTTCTGACGCTTTCATCTGTTGCTCCGGATGTTTTCATAGCTATTATCTCATCCAGTATTGTTTCCATGAAATCATTTTTGGTTAGGTTCAATTTTGCCTTGAATTTCCTGTAGGTAATGTCTGCAACATCCCGGTCATATTTTGTTTTTAAAAGTTGTCTGACTTCGTTGTTGCTCATTCCTTTTCTGCAGCAGTTTATTATTTCCTGTTCGTGCTGCTCTAGAAAATATATGATATCTGAATTTCCCTGACCCATGGTGACAATCCTCCTATAAATCTCTTAATTCTCTTTCAAGTTCTTCTTTTCTTGCTTCGATTAAACTGTATTCTGTTTGTCTAATGATTCTTTCAAAATCAGGATTGGTGTTTATCTCTGCTAGGGTGTCCTGTGCGTTTCCCATAGCTATCAGTTTTGCTCCAAGTTCGTATGCGTCTTTATGTGTGAAGGTTGAATCTTCGACAATCTTTTTGAGAGTGATGTCCACTCTTGCACTGATGTTTGTCTTTTCTAATAACATAATACATATATTTATTATGTTTTATATATAAAATTTTATTATGTAAAAAATATAAAAGTAATAATAAATTTTATTATTACCTTTTACAATCAAAAATAGTTTTTTTAGAGCCATATACGGGGGCAGGTTTTGAAGTCTTATTCATCACCCATTTCTTCAAGTTCTTTTTGAAGGTCTGCAATCTGCATTTCTTTATAGAATCTTTCGAACCTTCCTGTTTCAATGAGAAAAGCTGAAACTTCAAGAGCATCCCTATAGGTATAATTGGACTCTTTGATAATTTGCTTTTTATCTTCATCCATGTAGGATGATGTATTATTTATATTGGCCATATCTATTACAACCTGTATATAATAATTAATATAATATTTTATTATTACTTTTATATAAAATTATCATTACAGGTTTGAGCCACCCATTTTTCATTCACGCATCACCTATATAATAATGGATGTTACATACGATAAAATTAATAGCTAGCATTTTACTTTTGATTTAATGGAATGGTTTTGACATTAACGGTTGGCGTTTTGGTTTAGGTTCTGGTTTTTGAAGTGGAGTATATATGCAATGGTTTCTGGATGTGGTTTTTGAATAGCTGATGGTGAGTGTTAATGTTATTTCGGTTTAAATAATGAATTATAGCAGTCCAAGTACTCTTTCACCCTTTTCGGTTATTATATACATTCTGCCATGTATTTCTTTGGGATTGACGCATTCAATAACTCCAAGATCCACTAATTCTTTAATTGCAGCATAAAGGAAATTCCTGCTTATGTGTCTTCCGAATGCTGGATATAATGCATGCATAACATCATCCATATCCCAGTTTTCACGTCCGACCTCACTATTCCAGGTGTAAATCATCTTGCATGTCTTTTCAGAAATTAGTCCTTTTTCCAGACCCTCCTTAATATCATTGAATTCAATCACTGAAAACAGATAGCTTTTGGCGGCATATATTCCATATTTTTGAACTTTTTCTTTTTTGGGAATGCTGTTCATGAAACTCAATGCTTCCTTATTTGTACTCTCCCAGGTCAAACCTGAGTTGTCATTTTCAAGAGTAAAGTCAACTACATACTTATAAATCCAATTTAATAAACTGCTGTCGGTTTTACGAATCATTTTCCATATGCACCTCCCCATGTATGGGTAATTAATATGTCTTTTATGGAAGGTATTTAAAGAAATGGTGAGAGCATTTGATTAATAATCGATTCATGAAAAAATTCATCAAAAAAATTAGTTTCAATTCTTTAAATTAAAATAAACAGTTTTAAAAAAATTAGTTTTAATAGTTAAAGCTAATTATTAATGTAAAAAATAAAAGAAGTTAACATTAACTGTTAACTTGAATATAAATCTGTGAATATCCATGATGGATCATAAGCTATTAGGTAACCGTCATCACACCAGATGGATCTGACATTACCTGAAGTTGTATCTGCCACTGCGGCTGGATCACGGTTAATCCAGTTTCCTCCAGTATGTTTTTTATGTTTTAATCTTAATCTGATGTGACCTGTTCCTGAAACCCTGCATTTTACATGGACAAACTGAACATCATATCCTAAGCTTTTGGCAATACGATAATAGACCTGTCCCCAGTCCACACAGTTAGAACCTTTACCTGCCTTAGCATCAGTTATTGTCTTTTTGTCAGTCTTTTGTGAATCGAAGTATTTCAGGTACAATTTGATTTTAGCTATTACTGCTAAAGCTTCATCGATGGTGTTTCCTTTGAAGTTGAATGTCTTGACAAAGAGCTTCATTGTGGAATCATTGTAATCTGGCAATGTTGACTTTCTATATACGATTGCAGGAAGCCTTCCGTTTGCTCTTATGTATGCTTCAGTTCTTATGGCCATATCCACATATTCGGCTTTGTCTATTTTGGCCCCGTTCTTTAACATTACATAGTTTGGAAGAAAATCCAGTGACTTGTTGTCCTTAATCACTGCCATGACATACATTGCCACTAGCTTATCACCTCCTAATTTCTTCGCTTTCTTTTCTATATCTTTGCAGCTGCCTTTTAATGTTAGTATCTGGCAGTAATCACGTTTTTTATACTTCTTTTTGTTCTGGACAAGCCAGTAGGCTATTGAATTCATGGCCTGACAAAAGATTGTCCAACTTATATTATCTTTTTTATTATCTAACATATTATATTATTTATATATAATAGCTATTATATTTATTGCATCCCTCCAAAAGAACATGATATCATAAAGGCTTTGAGATAACCTTCACCCTGCCGTTTACAATCTTATAATCGTATTTTCGATAGAGTGAGATGTTGCTCATTGCCTTGATGTATTCAAACTTTAGAAAGTCAGGATTATCCTTATAATAGGCCTGCCTTGTCTTGTTTTTGCCACGGCCGTGAAGCATGTCAACGCTGTCCATTGCCAGCAGATCCCCTTCAAAAGACCCTTGAGTCAGATACGTTGAGTTGAACTTCCTTAGCATATGCGGTCGCAGCCGTGCATAGCCTCCAACCTCACCGAAGCCGAGATAATCATTCAGCTTTTTAAACTTATGATTTACATGGTTTAAGTTATATTTCAAAAGCGGAGCGTCCAGATCAAAGTCCTCATGCTTCAGTTTGATTTTAGCAATCCTCTGGACGCATTCGGGATTGAGGAATGTGTAGTATGGCTTGTCTGTCTTTTGCCTGACTAGCTTGCAGGTGCACACCACGTTGTTGTTTCTGGCCAAGTACTTTAAAGCGTCATGGAAATTGTCCTTTTTGTGATATGTCTTTGTTCCTTCAAATAGTGTTCTGTTTGTCATGGATTTTGCCTCGCATCTGCTTGCGCCTGATGATATGATAACCATAATCCACATCTTCAAGTCATCGTCTGCAAACTGCATTGCAAGTCTCAGTTCGTCTTTTGTCGGCAGGTCTTCAAAGCTGATTAAATCGTTTTTGTTAACATACTTGCTGTTGAGTGGTGGTATGAATGGTATTGTTACCCTGTTGTAATGGTAAAATGTTTTGATTTTAGATATTGCGTCTGTAATTGTGTTTCCTATATGATTTTTGGTTAGATAATCCCTGAATGAGATTATCCTGTCGTATATGCTTAATCGGTTTTCCGGAGTGTGGTTTTCCTGTTCGGTTATTGCTTCAGCCAACAGGTCGCAAAGACTCATGTTGTGGAATGCTGTGTATTTGTTGAATACTGTCCTGTATGATTTTTTAGATCCAACGCTATGACCTGACCTTAAGTGAAAATCTTCAATTAAATCCTGGTCTGTAGTGTAATACATTTTCTATAACCTCTTTTTTTATTTCGATAGATTAAACAGATGTCTCCTATAAAAATCCATTGTAATCTTTTAGTTATCCACCAAGTATATATAAGTTATGTTACTGAACGGGAACCATGATTGGAAATAAGTATTGTGATGCTTGAAGAAAGCGTAAAGAATTAAGTATGTGAGAATTGTATTATGTGTTTTAATCAATTTGATTTTCAATTAAATTGATTTTGATTATAAAAATAGTATCTTTGAAATGGTTAATCTACATGAAAAAATAAAAAAAGTTGAGGAATGATAAATTCCCCATTTATTTTTTGAATTTTATAGTTTTCTTGACCTTGTCTTTGCCGTAGATGACCTGATAGGTGTACTTCTTGTTTGTTTTGAGTTTTTTGTAGACGCTGTTTTTGATGGTGAATGTTGCGACACCTTTCTTGTTGGTTTTAACCTTGAAAGTCTTTTTGTTGAACTTCAAAGTTATTTTCTTGTTTTTAAGGTATTTGCCGTTGACCTTTTTCAAGGTCACTTTTATTTTCACTGTTTTAGCCGACCTTTTGGAGTTAATGTTTTTAGCTGTTATGATACTTTTAACGGTGACTTTCTTGGTAACTGTGAGATTGGCGTAGGTTGCCTTGACAGTGTATGTTTTAGGAGCCAGACTAATTTTCAGTGAAGTATAACCATTCTTGTCAGTGGCTTTTGAGTAAGTCTTGCCGTTAATAGTGATTTTAACATTTTGACTTGCAAACGGTTGGCCGTCAATGGTCAGTCTGACCTTGAAGTACTTGCCTGAAGTGTATACCATGTTGAGGTTAGATCCTGTCAATTTGATGACTGGAACATGTTCTTTTACAACAACACTTGACTTGGATGATGGTGCGTATTTACCGTCACCTGAATATGTTACAGTGATATTGTGAGAACCTTCACCCAACTCAGGAATATTAACTGTGGCTTTACCATTTGTTATGTTTTGAGAGTATGGAACTCCATCAACAGTTACTGTTAAAGAGCCTGTAGCATCATCTGGAAGAGAAATACTATATTCATTTCCAGATTCGGGAATGACAAAAGCTTCATCAGGAACATTAACAGAAGGATTAGTAACATTTCCAGATGAATTATTATCACCAGTAGTATTTTCAGTGTTATTACCAATAGTGGAGTTTCCAGTATCAGTTGTGTTTCCTGAAGTTGAATTATCCACAACAGTATCATTACCCTCAGTTGAGTTAACAGGATTTATAACAACAACACTGGACTTGGAGATTGGTGAATATTTATTGTCACCAGAATAAGACACTGTGATATTATGGGAGCCTTCACTTAACTCAGGA
>Ga0256404_1002987_pt1 | contig 35767 bp, 24 predicted proteins | sample RumenRJG_01DNA_FD_185990 | JGI IMG/M metagenome (GOLD analysis project Ga0256404, IMG submission 185990) | Bovine rumen microbial communities from Lethbridge, Alberta, Canada - RJG_01 | ecosystem: Host-associated > Mammals > Digestive system > Stomach > Rumen | place: Canada: Alberta | collected... | reverse complement strand
CTATCCGGAGTTCGATGCCGCCTTCTGGAAGGCCGCAGAAGGACCTAGGAGGTCATTCTCCCATAACCCCACAAAAGAGAAATAGCCTTATTTACTCCTTATCTTGTTGATTGTCGCGCGAATTTGATCAACCGTTCCTGTTGTCAGATAAACTGTATAGGTAAAGTTGGTCGGAAGAGCCAGGGCGCGAATGGGAGCGACATATGAGCACGAAACGGCACCGGGACCGCCAGGACCGGCTCCTACCCTGTAATATGTGCACATAGTTGTCCCAGGGGTATAGATGCCTATTCCCCAACCGGAGTCGTCAGTCCAAGCGTACCACGGCTCTTTCAGAGGGGTGCCGGTGCCAAGATAATAATTCTTTATTCCGCTGAGACTCTGGGCCTCGACCGTAAGGTTTTTGACAGCATCGCCGGTCCAAGGCTTGGACCCGGCATAATACACAAGATGATTGAATGCCCAATCTACGAACATGGCCGGCATCTCCTGATGGCGGGCGGCATGGCTTTTACCTCCGGTATAGGTGAACTTGAATGTAATTTTTGCGTAGTTGTCCACCAGCTCGATCTCTTCTTTCATCCTGCATTCCGGAAGGGCGGTGCAACCTCCCCAGTTTCTGGGCTCTGTCTCAACAATTATCTTTGAATCAGTTATTTCCGACGAGATAATTCTACCGGGGGTCTTCTTCCAGTCGCCTCCTTGGACGGGATTATATCGCCATGGTGTACCATTCCAGTCACTTCCGTCCGAATCTCCATAATAGGACTGCTGAACGAACCGTCCCGTATCGTAATGGTTGAGAAGGTTCCTTTTAGTTCCGGCCTCGGAGAAATGACAAATGCCTCCTCCGTGGGTGAGATCGACCCCTATCTGGACTTTGCCGTTTGACATCAATGTGGCATTCGGGAGCGACTTATCTTCCCATGTTTTAGGTGTTTCCGGAGCGGGAGTCGGTTTGTCCTGAGGCTGATTCTCTATGTCGTCAGCACTGCAACCAACGAAAAACGCCCCTGCAAGAACAAGTGAAAGAAACCTTATATTCATAGACACAACAATTATTCTCTACCACAAATATAATAAATTCTCCGCTACCCCACACACCAAACCCCTCTACGTACACCAAATGCCCTTCCCGGTGTGCCAGGATGGCGCAGGTGCGGTTTTTTCGTGGCTACCTGCTCCGCTCTAAAATGATATATTTCTGATACTCAGCTTGTTAGTAATTTCCCCCGGTGCAGGTCCTCTGCATTTTTTCGCAACTGCGCCATTCCGTGCAACGGAGATGGTGGTTTCGTCCATGGAAAAAAGGGGGGGGGGTGCATGGATGAAATTGGGCCTGCGCCATTCCGTGCAACGGAGATTTTGCAGCCGGAGCCACGAAACACGGGGAAGGAAAGGCCGGGAAAATGTCTTACTTTTCAAGAAAGTAACTATCTTTGCAACAATATGAGACTGCTTGTGAACCTATTCGGTTTTCTGCCTCTTTCGATGGTGGACATTCTGGACATCCTTATGGTTGGCCTGATCATTTATTTCCTAATCCGTCTCATAAGGAATTCTTCTGCCATGAATATCTTCCTGGCTCTTATCTTTCTCCTTCTGGTGCAGGCCGTTGTGTCCGCATTCGGGATGAAGATGATGAGTTCGATAATGAATACCCTGCTCGATGTCGGTGTTCTTGCGCTGATTGTGATCTTCCAGCCCGAGATACGGCATTTCCTCAACAGGATCGGTAGCCAGACAGGTATCACCAGAAGGACGAGTGACATATTCAACCGACTCCTCGGAATCAAAGATGACAAGATGGGAAATGCCGCTGTCCAGGAGATTACAGAGGCCTGCAGAAGCATGTCTGAGCAGTATACAGGAGCGCTGATCGTATTTCCCCACAAAACTTCCCTTGACTATATTGTCGAGACCGGGGACCGCATCGATGCCGACATAAACCGACGCCTCATAATGAATCTCTTTTTCAAGAATTCTCCTCTTCACGACGGAGCTATGATAATTGGAGGCAACCGGATTATCGCGGCCAGATGCACCCTTCCAATTACTCAAAGGACTGATATTCCGCCCCAGATGGGCATGCGCCATAAAGCAGCTATTGGCATTTCGGAAGAAACAGACGCCGATGTTATCGTCGTTTCCGAAGAGACCGGAGGGATTTCTTTTGTGAGCGGTGGAAAGGTCACCCATATCAATAATATCAATGAACTCAAGCTCCTTCTGGGAGGCTCACTATCATAATGATTGACACAAGACTTGAGGAGAAACTGGGATTTTCCCGCATAAGAGCCGCTATCCAAGATAGGTGCTCCACAGACTATGCGGCGGAAAGAGTTGAGAATGAGGAGTTCTCCTCCGATGAAAAGGAAATATCGTCAAGGCTCGCCTTGACAGATGAGATGAGGCTCATACTGATGTTCGAGGACAGTTTCCCGACAAGTGGATATATCGACTGCATCGGATTCCTCGAGCCAATCGCCGACAATGCATCAATAGACCTTCTCTCCCTCGGGAAGCTCCGGACGATGCTGGAGACAATAAGAAAGATCACATTCTTTTTCAGGAGCGTCAAGGACGGAGTCTATCCGCACCTTAAGCGAGCCGCCTCCTCCCTGATTGCTTTCCCCGAGGTCCAGCGAAGGATAGACAACATCCTCGACCGCTATGGAGAAATCAAAGATACGGCATCAGACGAGCTATACAGCATCCGAAAAAGTATAAAAGACAAGGAATCAAGTGTTTCCAGGAGGATTAACGCTATCCTCAAGAAAGCCCAGCAGGACGGTATCGTCGACTCCGATGCTGCCGTATCCGTCCGAGACGGAAAGATGCTGATTCCTGTTTCGAGCGCAAAGAAACGCTCTCTTCAGGGTTTTATCTATGATGAATCGGCGACAGGAAAGACTACTTTCATCGAGCCGGCCGAAATCGTAGAAATGACCAATGAGATCAGCGAACTCCGTTTTGCCGAATCGAGAGAAATCGCACGGATTCTAATGGATTTCGCTGAGTTCCTTCGTCCATATGTCCCCGAGCTTCTGACAGGCGCTGTGTTCATCGGAGAGGCCGATTTTCTGATGGCAAAAGCCCAGGTTGCCCTTGACATGAGGGCCGGAATGCCTATAATATCAGTTGACGGGTCCCTGAGTCTCAGAAAAGCCCGTCATCCCCTACTAGAAAAGGCTCTGAGAAAAGAGAAAAAGGAGATTGTCCCGCTTACTGTAACCCTCACGAAGGACAAGCACATCCTCCTTATCTCCGGGCCGAATGCAGGGGGAAAATCAGTCTGCCTCAAGACAACCGGCCTCCTCCAGTACATGTTCCAGTGGGGCATGCTGATACCCACCTCCGAGACATCGGAACTACCTGTGTTCGACAGGATTATGGTCTCTATCGGAGATGACCAGTCGATAGACAATGACCTCTCTACATATAGTTCCTTCCTCTCCGACATGAAGGAAATGCTCTCCGAGGCTGACGAGAAGTCGCTTATCCTCATTGATGAGTTCGGCTCCGGAACCGAGCCTGCCGCTGGAGGCGCTATCGCGGAAGCGATACTCTCTTCCCTTGATTCAAGAGGGACCTACGGAGTTATCACGACCCACTATACCAATCTGAAACTATATGCCGCAGGCTCAAATACCGGAGTCATCAACGGAGCCATGCAGTTTGACGAGAGGAACATCGCTCCCCTTTTCAAGCTGGAAATCGGCCTTCCGGGTAACTCCTTCGCCTTTTCTCTGGCGAGAAAGATGGGCCTTCCTGAAGATATAGTGAAGGATGCGGAAACAAGGGCAGGCGAAGAGTTTGTCGGCATTGAGCGCAACCTCAGAAAAATCGCCCACAATCGCCGCCTTCTCGATGAGAAGCTCCAAAAAATCCGCGCTACCGACAAGACCCTCGAGTCCATAACGGGCAAATACGAAAAGGAGCTAACCGATATCAAACAACTCCGGAAGAATATAATCGACGAGGCAAAAAAGGAAGCGGAAGAGATTGTTAGAAGCGCCAACCGCCAGGTGGAGAACACTATCCGTACAATCAAAGAATCCCAGGCTGAGAAAGAAGCGACTCAGGAGGCTAGAAAAGGCCTTCAGGAGTTCATGGGTGCACTTGAGAGCAAAAAACTGGAGGACAAGCGGAAGAGGGATGAATACCTCTCAAGAAAGCTGGAAACGCTTGAAAAGAGGCGGAAGAAAGAAAGCGAGCGAAAGGCAAGGCGAGCCGGAAAAGCAGCCGACAAAGCCGTGACTGAGACTGAAGAAGAGCAGATTGCCGCATTCCGCTCCGGTCCCATCAAGGTCGGTGAAAAAGTCCGTATCAAGGATAACGGGATGGTTGGAGAGGTCATCAAGATCTCTTCAAAGAATGTTTCCGTCATTATCGGCAGCATCACCACCAATATTCCAAAGGACAAGGTCGAGAGAGTAACCTCAAACGAATATAAGGCTGCAATCAGGGAGGTTGAGCGCCCGAGGGCGAGAATAGACATGAACATCTCCGACCGGAAACTCAATTTCCGTCCCGAGCTGGATGTCCGCGGACTTAGGGTCAATGAGGCAATCGAGCAGGTAATGCATTACATAGACGATGCAATTATGCTGGATGTGACCTCGGTACGCATCCTTCATGGAAAAGGCACAGGAGCGCTGAGGGAAGAGATCCAGAAGTACCTCAGAACCGTTCCCGGAGTCACTTCCGTAGCCGACGAAAGAATCCAGTTCGGAGGAAGCGGAGTAACCGTTGTCAAATTCAGATAATCCCATGATAGAGAAAGGGAAAGGTCCCCTCGGAAAGAAAGGAGAGCAGGTCGCGGCAGAGTTTCTTGAAGCCCATGGCCATACTATCTTGCAACGTAATTGGAGAAGCGGACATCTTGAAATAGATCTTATTTCCGAAGACGATTTCGGCTTACATTTTGTAGAGGTAAAAAGTCGTACCGCTCCGATTGAGGCTGCCCCAGAAGAGAATGTCAATCCGCGTAAACAAGGAAAGATTACTTCCGCCGCACTTAGGTACCTCAACAGCATCGGAGGTGGAGACAAGGAAGTGTTTTTTGACATAATTGCAGTCGTGTTCAACGGTGACAAGACCACTGTCAAATACTTCCCGCAGGCATGGATACCATTATACACATAGACTGAATAACCAAATGAATACAAATCACTTCTGTGTAATTATGGCCGGTAGCTCAGGCAACTGGTTCTGGCCTGTATCCCGGGAGCAGCGTCCAAAAGAATTCCTAAATCTCACAGGAAAGCCCTTCCTAAGAGAAACTTACGACCGCTTCTGCCAAATAGTTCCGAAAGAGAATATCCTCGTTGTCACCCTTGACAAGTACAAAGAGGGAGCGAGGGAGATTCTTCCGGACATCGCCGATGAAAACCTCCTTATCGAACCTTATGGAAGGCATACTTGCCCCTGCATGGCCTATGCTGTTTACACCATCCTTAAGCGCAATCCGGAGGCCGTCATTGTGTCTACCCCTTCTGACCACATAATCGAAGATGAAGACAGGTTCAACAAGGTTATCCTCAGCGCTCTGCAGTTCGCCGAAAAGAACCCTGTCCTGATGACCCTAGGAATAGTTCCTAAATCACCCTCTGACAATTACGGATATATTCAGGTCACCGGCGGCCGCCATGCTATTACTGAGACTCCGCTCCAGGTCAAGACCTTTACTGAAAAGCCCTCAGAAGAGCTTGCCCGTGTATTCATTCGTACTGGGGAATTTTACTGGAACTCAGGTATTTACATCTGGGCAGCCAAGACAATCCAAGAAGAGATGGAGCGTCTCTGCCCCGAGGTGACCAACCTCTTTGTAGGATGGGAGGAGAACATCGGGACCCAGGATGAAAAGGCTTTTATCGAGAGAGCGTATGCAGACTGCCCAAAGATATCTCTGGATCATGGCGTCATGGAAAAGACCGATGACGCATGGCTTTTCCCCGCCGATTTCGGCTGGTGGGACATCGGGAGCTGGGATTCGCTTTATGACTGGGCCCGTAAAGACCGAAGAGAGAATGCAGTCAGGGCGGGAAAACTTCTCGCAGACGAGTCTAAAGGCAATCTGATTATCGCTCGCAATCCAGACAAGCTGGTAGCAATCAGCGACGTCCGGGACTCCATAATAATCGACACGGATGATGTCCTTTTGATCTGTCCCAGAGACAATCGCGCCTTCAAAGACTTCATCTCCGACATCGCCATGCCCGAGTACGAGGAGTACAGATAAATAATTTTAATCGTCTATACACCTCATAAACGCAACAAAAAAGTCCTACGATCAATATTTCCTGATCCCGGAGGTTCGGTTTACAAAGTAAAAGGGGGGCAAATTTGCCCCCCCCTTTGTGTAGACGACGATTAGATTATTTCCATCCGTAGTTCTGGCCAAGTTCCTTGTTAAGTACGATCTGGCCGGAAGGAATAGGACTGAGATAATGCTTAGGATCGTATGTACGTCCGCTCTTACCATTCATGGTATTGATGTATCCGTCTGCATCAACTTTGATTTTGTCGTTTGAAGAAGGATTCATCGAACCGACGTAAGCACCCTTTCCGAGGTTGGGGTTCTTGGAATGATCGAGTTTATCAAGCTGGTGCCAACGTATCAAGCTCCAATAACGGTCGTTGTTGTCGAACATGAGTTCAACACGACGCTCGCGACGAACTTCCCAAATAAGGTCGCTAACACCCATATTGTTGGCGGGGTCAGCCTTAGGGGAAGCGGAAAGATTAGGCATACCGGCACGCTTTCGGAGCATATTGACTGCATTTACGGCATCGGCATTATCACCGGTTTCTACGCAAGCCTCAGCGTAGTTGAGGATAATATTGGAAAGCCAGAAAATAGGAGCATCTGTTTCAGCACCATTAGTGGCATTTCTTCTTGCTGCATCAGTAAAGAGAGGAGTATCATACTTCATGACGCCATAGCCGGTTGAAGAAGTGGCCTCTGCTCCCAGGCTATACCTTCTGTAACCGCATCCAGGGAAGAAGAGATAAGGATCGATGGTCTCGGAAAGACGAGGGTCACGATTCTTGAGAACATCGGAAATGTCGATGATCCAAGTATGTTCGTCAGCAATTGTTCCAGGAGTGACGGCGACAACCTTTCCGTGGTCGCTCTTGTTCTTGGAAGTATTTGCAAGGCACTCGCCATCGGTGAAAAGGTAAGCATCAAATGCGTCCTTGTTCATACCGTTGGTCATTGTAGAGCCGCAAGTATAATCGATAACACCGTGAGACATAATTCCATATACATAATTCTTGTAAAGAATCATTTCCTTGGTAGCATCTGATTTGGCAAGGTCAAGGGAGTTGTAAATTGCTCTGTAGCTGGGGCTGAGGGCGTACATGCTGTTATCCATGATAGCCTTGGATGCTGTCTTGCACTCTCCAAGATACTTGGCAGCACGAGAAGCGTCAGCAGCCTTCTGACCGTCGGCAGAAGAACGATACTTGCAGAACGTACCTTCGTAAAGGCAGATCTCAGACTTCATTGCCTGTGCAACAGCTTTATTGAATGCAGTGCGTGAAGAACTGTTATATGTAATGTTCTCAACAGCATAGTTGAGGTCCTCGAGTACTCTGTCCATGACAGCGTCACGATCCTGACGGGGGCCGAAGAGGATGTTCTCGTCATTTACATCGAGCACTTTGTCAACATAATAGCAGTCTCCGAGGGAACGGACGATGCAGTAGTGCTGCCATGCCCTGTAAAGGCGGGCGACACCCATCCAGTTCTTCTTGGCAGCCTCACTCATGGAAGCAATTCCGGGAATGGCTTCAAGCATGATATTGGCGCGCCTGATTTCGGTGTAGCAACTGTTCCATGTGCCGTTTGATGCGGGAATTGATGTGTAGGACCACTCGGTATAACCTATGACAGACTGATTATCATTCAGGGTTGGGAAATAATAATTGCAGGAACCGCCTGTGCCGTATCCTGTCCACTCAGCATAAAAATAGTTGGCGAACAGCTCGACGTTGGATTCACTGGTGAAATAGTTGGACTTCGTAAAGGAAGTCAGAGGATCACCGTTCAGGATTTCTTCCGAGAATTTATTGCAAGAAGAGATACTGAAGCTCAGGATCGCTGCGGCAAGGAAGATAATATACTTTTTCATAATCATATCCTTTTTTTATGTTAGAAAGTGAGCTGGAGACCGCAGGAATATGTACGGTAAATAGGTTCTGTACGGCCCCAGACACCGTTTTGGTAGCTACCTACACCAGTGTTGATTTCAGGATCGATTCCGGTGCCGTTGTTGTGGTTGATGATATCGAAGAGGTTGGTGCCGGTAAAGTAGACGCGGACCTTCTCGATATTGACCTTTCTGCACAGGCTGGCAGGAATTGTGTAACCGAATGTGACATTCTTCAGACGGAGGTATGCCATATTGACAAGATACTTGGACTGAGGGTAGAAGTTATATCTTCCGGCGTCGATGATGCTACCGGAGATAGTGCCTTGGCCGGCTCCGCCAGGGAACATTGCAGGGAATGCTGCGTTCTGGTCGATATTAAGGTTGGCAACCTGCTCTGCGGTTACGTAGCTGATCTGGTTAGAATAGATGGCATCTACGCCACGCATGAACGGCATGACGAATGCGGACTGGGTCCATACACTGCGCTTGCCTACACCTTGGAAATAGAGGTCAAGGTCGAATCCCATCCAGTCTCCTCCGATGCGGAGTGAATACTGGTAACGAGGAGTAGTGTTACCCAACTTGATAAGGTCTCCGTGGTTTTCGGGAGTTCCTACTGCAGGATCATTATCTGTTTCAGGAGCATTTCCCCAGTTGATAACTCCATTCTTGTCCTGGTCTACGAACTTGATATCACCAGGGCCGAATTTGAACTTGCCGGACTCGAGGAGAGTCTGGCTTGCGGAATTGGCGACATCCTCAAAAGATTCGAAGTACCTGTCAGTCTGGAATCCCCAGATTTCACCATATTCCTTGCCGGAATAATTACCATTGATCATGTTGTTGCTATCCCACTCGAGAACCTTTGTCTTATAGTCGGAAAGGTTGGCGATGGCATAGAGTCTGAAGGCTCCGAAGTCATGGTGCCAGTCGATGTTGAGTTCCCAGCCGCGGGTACGGAGAGAACCAGCATTTGTGTAAGCTGCGGAAGTGCCAAGTACGCTCGGGAGAGCCTTTCCAGGAGCGAGCATGTCTTTTGTATCGCGCTGGAACCAGTCAGCGGTAATGTTGAGGTCGCCCTTGAGGAAACCGAGATCGAGACCGATGTTGGTTGTTGCGATTGTCTCCCATGTCAGGGACTCGGAAACCATCTTAGGAAGGCTGAAGTAATCATACTTGCTGTTGCCGGATCCAAGCCAATTGACAGCATTGGTCTGCTTGGACATTGTCTCGAGGAACATGTTGGAACCAACTTCCTGGTTACCTACTTCACCGTAAGAAGCACGGAGCTTTGCATTATTGATAACCGGCTTCAAAGGCTCGAAGAACGGTTCGTCAGAGATTCTCCAACCGATAGATCCGGAAAGGAAGGTAGCCCACTGGTCTTTTACAGGGAACTTGGAAGATCCGTCGCGACGAATATTGAATTCTGCAAGGTACTTGCCTGCGTAGTCATAATTGATACGTCCAAAGAAGCCGAGAGAACCCTGCTGGGTGTGGCTGTGGGTGTAGCTGTAGTCTTCGTTGGTAAGAGCGAGTTCAATCATGTTGAGGTCGGCGATTCCGTGGCGCTCATAGTAGAGATATTCATATTCTCTACGATCCATGTTTGCTCCAACCATGAAGTTGAAGTGATGATTCTTACCGAGGTCGAGTGCATAGTTGAAGTATGCATTAGCTACATGATTGTAGGTGAATGAACGACTTGTCTCGATGAAGGTAGTAGTAGAAAGAGTCGTGAGCTGAGGATTCACAGACCAGGTATTATAAATTGTAGCAGGAATACCAACACCTTTATAACGGGTTGTCTTGTTTGTGAACGTGTAGTCAGCATTGAATGAGAGACCTGGGAGGATGTCAGCCTTCAAAAAGCCGCCGAGACGGAGGTTGTTGGTCCTGTCAAAGGAATCGCCACCTGTCATACGGTATCCGATCATGGTACGGCCTTCATAGTGCTCGCCGTCCTCGCCTTCGAACCATCCATAAGGGCCAAAGAATGAACCCCATCTCCAAAGGTATTGGTAGGTACCGCCTCTCAAGTAAGGATAGGAGTATGTTTTGTCAGAATAATTGACTCGGGCTCCGACCCTCAGCCAATCCTTAACCTGGCTGGAGACATTGACGGTTGCGTTATACTTCTTGACCTTGTCAGGGTTGAAGTTCATGATGCCCTGTTCCTTATCATAACCAATTGACATATAGTAGTTGGTCTTGCCGGAAGTGCCCTGAACGGAAAGTGTATGGTTCTGGGAAGGAGCAGCCCTGTTGAACATGATGCCAGCGACATCCCAGTCTGCATAGTAGCCAACAGCATCATAATCATCGCCGAAGACCATCTTGCGGTATCCGGAAGGACCGCCATGCTTTTCCTGCCAAGCGCTTGCCTTGGAGATGAAGTCATCGCTGTCAAAATAGATACCGAAAAGTTCGCAAGCGGCACCGATGCGGTCATTGGCTTCCTTCATTGCCTGAGTCTGCTGTAGAACGGTAGGATAGCTCGGAAGATCAGTTGCCTGACTCCAGCCGAAGTTGTTGGTATAGCTTACTTTTGCCTTGTCGACGGTCTGAGCGCTCTTGGTGGTGATAAGGACAACACCGAAAGCTGCGCGGGTACCGTAGATGGAAGAAGATGCGGCATCCTTGAGAACAGAGACTGTTGCGATGTCCTGAGGATTGAGGTAGGAAAGGTTGTCCATAGGGACACCATCAACTACATAAAGAGGAGTCGACGTTCCGCTGTTGGAGAGAGTACCGATACCACGAATCACGATAGAAGGCTCAGCGTTGATGTCACCATTGACATTAAGGACAGTGAGACCAGGGACAGAACCCTGAAGTGCCTTGCCGAGGCTAGTGGTTGATTTAGATTCGAGTGTCTTGGTAACATCAACAGTAGATACGGCACCGGTAAGGTTTGCCTTCTTCTGAGTACCGTAACCGACCACGACAACCTCATCGAGGAATTCAGCGTCATCTTTCATGACGATGCGGAGATTCTCGTTGGCTACGATAGCTTGGGTAGCATAGCCGATGCAGGAGATTTCAAGGGTGGCGCCGGGATTCGTTGTTATCGCGAATCGTCCCTGGGAATCGGTCATTGTTCCGTTCAGCGTCCCTTTTACGATAACGCTAGCACCCGGAATGGCCCGCCCCTGAGCGTCGACAACGACACCGCTTGCGCGGATCTGCTGCTGCTGAAGAGCTGCTTCATCAGATGAAGCTGTAGCCGCATACGCACTGACGCTCCCCAAAAGGGCAGCTCCTAATGCTACTGCAGCTAGGATTTTTTTAACATTCATAGATGATGGTAATTTAGTTAATAAAATAATTCCTGTTTCAAAGTTATTATTCCGCTTACAAATATAATTTTTTTTTTGAAAACCCTTTATTTTTTAACAATATTTGATAAACACCTTTCTATTTAGTAAATCTTACCTCCGAAATCAGGAAGTAATGGTCAGAGGGGTAGATTCCTTTCGGATGATCGGTTATAACCTCTGACGAAAGAGTTTCCACGGGACCCTTCGTAAAGATGAAATCGATTCTTCGGCCCGGTTTCTTCTTGGTGTCTGCCTTGAACCCATGTGCAGTGAAACCGTACTCAATCTCGCCATGGATCTGCTCCCAAGTCTCGATCCAGCCTGCGGCACGAAGGTCCTGATAAGGGAGATTCTTCCTTCCGGAGTTGAAATCCCCGCAGAGAATCTGAGGGAAATCCTCCTGATACTGAGCTGCTTCCTTTATAAAGAACTTCGTCTGTTCCTGGCGGGCCTCATCGGAGATATGGTCGAGATGGATGGAGATTACGCGGAACTCCTCCCCCGTCTTCTTATCTCTTAGCCTTAGCCAGTTGCAATGGCGCGCGCGTGCTGAATTCCATGAGATTGAACCGGCAATTACCGGGTCTTCCGAGAGCCAGTAGCTTCCTGCGCTGACAAACTCATAGCGCGATTTCTTATAGAAGATACAGTTTTTTCCGATGAAATGGTAGCCTTCCGTCCAAGGGTCCATCTCGGGGCCCTCGAAGCCGAATCCCTGATAGCCTTTAAATTCCTTCTTAAAATAATTCCAGGAATCATAAATCACCTCCTGGAGGCAGATCAGATCCGGTTTTCCGGCTAAAATAACATTCTTGCATATCTCCTTTCGGTCATCCCAACGGAGCCCGGGCACTTCGTCAGCCTCGAGACCGGTGATACGGACGTTGGCCGTAATGACTTTATGGGTTGCCTGTTTTTTTGCAAATGATGGGACGAGGGCGGTAAAAATCGCTGCGAGAGCGACCATCGTCTTTATTAATCTATTCATAATCAATTATTTATTCCTCAGAAGGGGTTTCTTTTCTGACCATCTTGGTAAGTATTATTGCGGCAAATAGATGGAGAGTACCCATAACAATGAAAAGAATCTTCCATGCGCTCTCGGGGATGGAGCCAACGAACTGGTTGAAAACCATGCTCCCAAGAGCACCAGCGCCGCATGAAATGCCCATCACCGTCGCGACATTACGGATCGGAAATGATTCGGCCAGAACAACCGGGAAAGTATAGAGCCAACTCAGGCACATGACTGCAACAAGACTGAAGATTGCGATGATAAGGCCTATCTTCAGGCCGAAGGCCATATTTGCCGCACCGTTGATGAACGGGACGAGCATGCAAAGAGGAGCGATGATTACCATTGTATTCATCATCTTTTTCCTCGCAGCAATCGCAGTCATCCCTTTCTTGATCATGCTGTCGGACCAGACAGAGGTAAGGATACCGCCTATGGCCCCGACAAGGAACGGGATACCCCCGATCCACTGAATCATGTTGAGAGTCTGCTCATTGGAAAGCCCCTGATGGGCCCCCATGGAACGAAGGAATCCTGGAAGCCAGAAGCAGCAGAAATACCATACAGGGTCGCTGACAAGGCGAATTAGAACTCCTCCCCAAAGACTGCGGGTCTTAAGGAGATTTTTCATTTTAAATGACTTCTGCTCGCCGGAAGGCGTCTTGCTCTCAGAGCCAACAGTCACGTCGAGAACCTCTTTCGGAGGAGTCTGATATATGAAAATCCAGAAGACGGCTATTACGAGACCGACCACGCCGGAAATGACAAAAACGTGCTGCCAGTAGCCTAGAAGGCCCATGAGCCAGGCGATGACAATCGGTGCGATAACTGCTCCGAGGGAACCTCCGACTGTACATAGGCTGTTGGCAGTAGCCCTCTGCTTCTTTTCAAACCACAAGGTGACAGCGACCAGCTGGCCGGCAAAAATCGTCGGTTCGGCGAGTCCGAGGAATCCTCGGCAGGCAGCAAATACCCATACATTGGGGGCAAGACCGCCTCCTATGCATGCAAGAGACCAAATGGTCAGACCGCCGAGAATAACTTTCTTGGGGCCGAACCTGTCAACCAGCATCCCGGAAATCGGATACATAATTGCATAGCAGAGGAGGAACACATTGACAATCCAAGCATACTCTAGATCTCCGATGCCGAAATGCTCAAGTATTTCCGGCTTTAAAATGGAGAGCAGCTGACGGTCGAGGTAATTACAGATGATGGCGAGAAACATCATCGCCACAATCACCCATTTGCGTGATGAAGGTTTTAGTATTTTGTTCATAGAGAGAGATTTGCCATTTCAAGATACTTTGCATAACGCTTTTTAAGCACTTCGCTCGGGCGGGGTTCGTAGCGTGCTGCTGTCGGAGGACAGAGAGCGTCTTCCGCTGCCTCGACTGAAGGATAAAGTCCCGCAATGACGGAGGCGTGTATAGCCGCCCCGAGGGCGCATGAATCCTTCGCCGAAGACACTTCGACCGGACGACCCAGGGCATCAGAGAGCATCTGCATCACAAATGGAGACTTCTGAGCGACACCGCCGACGGCAATGAGCCTCTCGATATCGACTCCTCCCTTTACGAGGTGGTCTATAATCGCCCTGGTTGCAAAACAAGTAGCCTCGACAAAGGCTCGGAACAGCTCCGGAGCTGTCGTTGAGAGTCTGAGACCTTTTACTGTTCCAGTCAGGGAGCTGTCTCCAAACGGAGAACGGCGTCCATTGAGATAGTCCGTAGCGATGGGGGCATCTTCCCGCTCAGGAAGCTCTGACGCGGCCTTTGTAAGAGAAGCTATCATCTCGGATTCAATTGTTTCCGCCAGGGCTGGATCCTTTTCTTTCACCTTCTTGAGAGGCCACGAGATGAGTTTTTTCACCCATGCATATGCATCCCCGAAGGCCGAGAGACCAGCCTCAAATCCTATCTGGCCGGGAAGAATGGAACTTTCGACCTGAGCGAAAACTCCGTCCAGAACCTTCGACCCGAATATTTCCTTCGGCATTACAGACATATAGCAAGATGACGTCCCGAGATTGAGAACTATCGTCTTATAACGGACTCCGCCGCCTACGGCTCCCGAATAACTGTCGATGTTGCCGACTCCTACTAGCACGGACTCTTTAAGGCCGAGCTTCGAAGCCCACTCCTGGCAGAGAGTGCCCGCGGGCTTGTCGCAGCCGTAGTTTTTCTCAGGAAGTGCAATTCGGCAAAGCCGCGGGTCAAGTTCTTCAAAGAAGCTCTTTGGAGGATATCCTCCCCATTCGTCAGCCCACATCCATTTTGCCCCGAGGCAGCAGTGGCCTGGCCGGAAGGAGTCCATATCAGAGCATCCCGTCAAAACAGCTGATATCCAGTCGCAGCACTCTATAGCTGCGAATGCGCTTTCTGCCACCTTTTCATTGGTGCGAACCACATGAAGCACCTTCGACCAGTAATTCTCGGGAGAATAGACATTTCCGCAGTGGCATGTATAGGGATAGCCCTTTTCGCGGCAAAGAGAGTTTATCTCATCGCTCTCCGCCTCTCCGGTATGGTCCTTCCATAGGATGAACATAGCATCAGGGTCTTCCGAGAACTCTTTCCTCAGCGAAAGTGGTGAAAGGTGCTCATCACAAAAGCACGGCGTACTTGCCGTCGTATCAATTGCAATCGAGAGAATGTCGTCTTTTGACGGACATGCACTTATCACTTCTTTCAGTACCTTCTCCAGAACCTCAAGATAATCAAGAGGATGCTGACGGAAACGGGCTTCTCCAGCATCGCTGTAAAGACCCTTTGCCCAACGGGGATAAGCGGCGGTATGCCCTGAGAGTATCTCTCCTGAAAGAGCATTCACCAAAATCGCCCTTGCGGAGTCTGTCCCATAATCGACTCCAATTACATATTTTCCCATTTAATCTTCGTTTGATTATAGTTACAAATTTACATTTATTTTTTATAATTTTGTCTACCGGTAATAACACCTGATAACCATGATTTCAAAAAAAGCAATCTATTTGTTTGTCTCTCTATGCATCCTCTTTGCTCCTATCTATTCCTGCAAGCCCCAGAAACCCGATACCGGCGAGCAGCAGAATCAGGAACAGCCCGAAAACACGGACATTGCCGGAGGCATCGATTCCTTTACATTGATTGAAGAGCGGCCGGACCCTGTTCCTGTACCGGGAGCGGTCAAACTCGCCGACGCTTCACTCAGAATCTTTTTCGTAGGGAACAGTTTCACTCAGGATGCCGTCACCCATCTTCCCGGCATCCTTGCCGCAGCCGGCATTCGCGACGTCACCCTCGCCCACTGCTACTATGGCGGGCGTACTGTCCCGGAATACAATGACTGGAGCAAAAAAGATTATACCCTCTACAAGGCAGAAAAGGGAGCTTCTACATGGACCACCCACCCGGAGAAAGTCAGCCTTGCCCAGGTCGCGACAGGAGGGAGATGGGACATAATTACTATTCAGGAGCATACCGGCAATTTCAGGGCATGGACATGGACTTTAGACGAGAAGAATGCCATCCTTGGTCTTATTGACAAACTCGACAAGACACAAAAAGAGAAGCCAGCCTTCCACTATCTTCTCTCGCAGGCCTATTTCAACATGAATAAAATCGGGTCCGGCTCTAAGCCGTATATCACATGGACAGACCAGGCCGGAATGTTCGAGGTGATTGTCTCCCAGGCCAAGACAGTGATGAAAGAAATTGACTTCAACGGCATTATCTCAACCGGGGCGGCTCTCCAGAATCTCAGGACAACAAGTCTTGACACTCCGATGAATCTTACAAGGGACGGCTATCACATGGACTATGGGACAGCACGATATGCCGCCGCCTGCACAGTATATGACGCCCTGATTGAGCCTATTTACAAAATCAGTCTGGACAATAACACTTTCCGCTACAACAAAACCGACACTACAGACGGAAAATACACCACCCCGGTGACAGACGCCTCTGCTCCTATCTGCCGGGAGGCCGCACGATATGCCGTCGAGAAACCATACGAAGTAACCACAATTAATAAATAACTATGATGAAAAAATCTATTTTTTTGGCAGCAGCTACTGCCTTATTCATCCTCGGGGGATGCGGCAAGGAGCCGGAACCGACCCCTCAACCTCAGCCCCAGCCGGAACCCCAGCCGGAACCGACCGTTGAAAACACCGTACTTACAGCAGTTATTTCACCCATTACGCGTACCCTCCTCTCAGATGACCTGAAAGTGAGTTGGTCGGCAGGAGACAAGATCATGGCGAACGGGACCGCCTCCGACGCAGTCAAGGCCGCAGCTTCTTCCGCCACGTTCTCTTTCAGCAAAAAGCTCGACTATCCTATCAGCGCGCTTTACCCTTCGACAGCCTGGAAATCAAGTACTTCTGTAACAGTACCCGCGAACCAGCAAGGGGTTGACGGAAGCTTTGCAGCTGGTGCAGACCTCCTCTATTCCTATATCACGGAAGGGACTTCAGCTTCATTCCACCACCTGATGGCGGTTTTGAAAATACCTGTAAAAGGGGAGCCTAAAATCAACCGCATCACAGTGACCGCAGTTGGCGGAGAGCAGCTTAGCGGAGATTTCACAATCGACTATAAGACCGGTGCCCTTACTCCTAAAGCCTCTCCTTCAGATGCAGAAAAGGCTGTCACCGTAAGACTCGACAAGGTCGCGCCAACAGCTTTCATTGCCCTCCCCGCAGGAGAGTATAAACAAGGCCTTGCTCTCCAAATCTTTGACGCTGACGGCAATAGCGTAGAGGAACTCAAGCCTGCGATGACATCGCTCGCAGCCGGGACCATCTATTCCCTTCCGGAAATCGAATTTGTTCTTGAGCACAAGATGAAAGGATCAGGAACAGAATCGGATCCTTATCAGATCACCCTCCCTGAGGATATGCCAGAAATCACCGGCAAGCTCGTAGACGAGGCCACCACCTACTTCAAGCTGATGAACGACATCGACATGTCATCCCTTGAAGGCGAATGGACTCCTATAATGCTCGGCACCTCCCCCATCATCTATTTTGACGGTAACAATAAGACCATCACCGGCTTCAACGGATCATCATCAACCAGCAAATACGCTTCTCTATTCGGTATCCTCAACGGTACGGTCAAGGATCTGACGATCCGCGACTCAAAGGTCGAGTGTTCTGTCAACACCCCGATCGGCATCCTTGCAGGATGGGTCGGCAACAGCAACGGCACATGCAAGGGAACTGTTGAAAATGTCCATATCATCAATTCCTCAGTTACTTCCACTTACATTAGTTCCGATACGAGCAAAGCGGATCCTAATGTCGGAGGCCTTGCAGGAAGCACACACGCAAGTTCATTCAAGGACTGCTCCTTCGACGGTACAGTCACCCGTACGGACGAGACCAATGCTGCTTACTCATTCATTGGCGGTCTTATCGGCAGACTTCCTACAAGCGCACAGAAAGAAGTCACCATTGTCAACTGCTCTACTACAGGTAAGGTTATTGCCCATAGCGGACGTGCAGTCGGCGGTCTCATCGGAGGAGTTCATGCCAGCGCCAATATCGATCTTGTAGGATGCCGCTCAGAAATGGACATTGAAGCCACCAGGGATGTTGTCGGAGGACTTGTAGGATACTGGGGCGACGGAACACTCACCGACTGCTCATACAAAGGCACTATTACCACAACCATCACTGGCAACGCCTTCGCCGGCGGACTGGTTGCCCATACCAACCTCGGTTCCGAATTCTACCGCTGCCACTCAGAAGGAGCAATCGTGACTACAGGAGGCCTTGTCGGTGGTATCATCGGCAACAATAACGCCCAGGCTGCGGCTTTGACAAAAATTTCTTTGGAAGAATGCTGGAGCACGATGACCCTCTCCGGAGGATCAAACGTCGGCGGACTTGTAGGACGTACATTAAACAATCACCCTCTCACAATCAAGGACTGCTGGTATTCGGGTGATATCACGACTATCTCTAACGGCGGCTATGTCGGAGGCATTTGCGGAGATGCTCCGAAAGACACTGAAATCAGCAACTGCTGGGCAGGAGGTACAATAAAGGCATTCTACAGCACCGGAGGTATCCTCGGTCGTGCATTCAACCGCCAAGGCTCCTCCGCTGCCAGAGACACCGACCTCAATATCATCGTATCCAACTGTATTGCATGGCAGAGTTCGATGACTTCCGCTTCTGATGAACCGATGTCCCCCGCCAGCAAATACAGCTGCGGTGCTGTCGTAGGATTTACTTCGACGAAGAACACTATGACCGAGTGCGTACGTAGAAGCGACATGGCTTTCAGCATGTACGCGGATCCTGCCCTTAATGTTCTGTATGATATGGAAGCATCTGATCCAGCTAATCCTATCGTGGAGCCGTTTGCTGATCCTGAAGGCGCAGAAACTCCACAGTACACTTATTTCATCCCTTACCATGGCAAGGCTGCAGCTGCCGGAGAGACCGTTTCCGCAGTTGCCAAACGTCTAGGCTGGGATGAGACCATCTGGGATCTCAGCGGCGCAACTCCTACTCTCAAGAATAATAAGTAATACTACCTGTCTAAACGAAAACGGCCCCTCAAATTGACATGAACCCCGAAAGTTAGACAAAAAACTTTCGGGGTTTTGTTATGTCAAAAAAGTACAAGAAACACAGTTACGAAGATCGTCTCAAGTATATGAGGATGATGGAAGATGGATATAGCAGTAAGTATATCCATAATCATTATGGAATTAGTTGTGAACTTCTTGAGGCTTTGTGGCTTATGTACCAGGAGAAAGGCCCAGCAGCATTGGCGAAGAAGCAATATGTTAAGGCAGATGGAGCTTTTAAGGAGAAAGTAGTTAGAGATATTGGAGAGAATCCCTTACCTTTGCATGAGGCGACCATAAAATATAACGTAAGTGTCAGCAGCCTGCTCGCCTGGCGAAGGATAGTCAGAGAGTGTGGATATGAGGCTCTATATCAACAAAAACCAAGAGGCCGCCCAAGAAAAGATATGGGAAGGCCCAAGAAAAAGAAACCAGAGGAAATGACGGAACTGGAGCGGCTCAGATATGAGAATGAGTGCCTCAGGACCGAGAATGCTCTGTTAAAAAAAGTGAGGGCCTTAGTCGAGGAAAGGGAAGCCCGTCTGCGCGAGATAGGGCGAAAGCCATCGAAGAACTAAGGCCGGAATGCAATCTCGAACTCCTTCTAAAGTTCGGGAAGATGGCTCGTTCTACTTTTTACTATCACACCAAACGTATTGGGCAACCGGATGGATATGAGACCATCCGGGGACGTATCCGTGCTATATATGACAAACATCATGGCCGGTATGGATACCGGCGCATCACGATACAGTTGCATAACGAAGGTATTGATATCAACCATAAAACAGTGCAGAAGCTGATGGGACAGATGTCTCTTAAGGCTAAACGAAAGAAGCAGCGTTATCGTTCATATAAAGGAGAACTTGGAAAGATTGCTCCCAATGTTATCGGACGAGACTTTACTGCAACGGCACCGGACCAGAAATGGGCGACCGATATAACTCAGGTGAAGATAAAGGACAGATGGATATACTTGTCACCAGTCCTGGATATGTTCAATGGGGAGATCGTCTCCTATGCAATCTCAAATAGTCCAGACTTGAGATTGGTAATGACCATGCTGGACAATGCCTTCAAGAAGAGGAATATACAAGGAAATCTCATCTTTCACTCAGATCATGGATGGCATTATCAGCATAAAAGATATCAGAAGACTCTGGAGGATAGGCGTATAACGCAGAGTATGTCCCGCAAGGGGAACTGCCTAGATAACGCAATGATGGAGAACTTCTTTGGGCTAATGAAGAATGAATTGCTATATTTGCAGGAGTGGGAATCTATCGAACAGTTCAAAAAATCGCTCCAGGAATATATCCAGTATTACAATAACGATAGAATCAAACTGAGGCTAAAAGGAAAGAGCCCGGTGCAATACCGAGCTCTGTTCAAATCTAAGGCCTCGTAATAATGTTAAACCGTCCAACTTTTGGGGGTCACATCACCTTTGGGCTGCGTCTTTTTTTTACCCGGCACTAGGGAAAGCTTCAAAAACCGGGGTCTATAGTTAAAACTAAATGCATACTATAACCAATTCTATAAAAATATGAGAAAGCATCTTATCCTGAACGCACTGTGCATTCTGGCCGTCCTGGCCGCTTGCACCAAGCCCGAACCCGAACCGACACCCACACCCCCCGAGCCTCAGCCTGAGGAAGTTACATCGCTCGAAAAGCCGGTCGTCACGGCCACTGCATCCGGCAACACCATCTCGGTGTCCTGGGCGGAAGTCAAGGACGCCAAATCTTACAAGACCGAGTATCACAAAGCCGGGGAGGCAGACTTCAAGGCTGCCGGCAGCGGCGCTGAGCGCAGCTGCACAATTGGCTCACTCGAGTATTCAACCGAATATGTGGTACGGGTTCAGGCAATAGCCGGCAAGGTTACCTCCGAATGGTCCGACGAGGTATCCGTAACCACCGGAGAACTGTCCATAAGCTACCCTCTCACAATCAACGACGCTACGCTGCTTCTGGTATGGCTTAACGAGTATGCCCCCCAGTGCACCGAGGCCGACATGGTCAAGCTCGGCTCCGACATTGATCTGTCGGGCAAAGAGCTGGTTCCGGCAGCATCTTTTGCCGGCACGTTCGACGGAGGCGGCAAGAGCATACGCAACTGGAGCGCAACCACTCCTCTGTTTACCGAAGTGTCCGGAACCGTCAAGAATCTGATCATCGACTCCAGCTGCTCGCTTAACGGCGCCGACCAGGGAGACATAGCCCTGATAGCAGGACACTTGCTGCCCGGCGGACAGATCAGCGGCTGCACGAACAAAGCGCCCATCAACCGCGTCGATTCATTTGCAGGCACAGCACGTCTGGGAGCCATCGTAGGTTTCCTTGAGGGCAACATAAGCAACTGCACCAACGAAGGCGCCATAACGCTCAAAAACGTCGCCACTGCCAATGAGCAGGTTATCGGAGGCGTTGCAGGATATATGGCAGGCGAAGCTGCGCCCGGACAGGACCGCATAGTCAAGTGCCACAACAAGGCCCCCATTTCCCTTACATACGATGAGACTCCCGGCAAGACATTCCTCGGCGGAGTTCTCGGAGCCAGCAAGGTAACGGCATTCGCAAACGACGCCCCGGCCAACATGGGCAAAATGAAAGAATGCACCAATGAAGGAGCCGTCTTCTTCTCGATCGGAGTCTGCGCCACCGGAACCTACGGCAACGTGGGCGGTGTGGCCGGCTACTTTGAGGGAGATATGGAGGGATGCATCAACTCCGGCGACGTGAGCTACATCGTGCCTCTCACCAATCCGGAAGAGGCCTGCACACGTCCTTCAGTCGGCGGTGTCACCGGCTATGTAGCATTCAACCTGATTGACTGCTCCAACTCCGGAACCGTAACGCTCAAAGGCTCATTCGCCAATGCCGGAGGCCTGCAGAGAGGCGCCGGCGCCGATGTGGGAGTACTCTGCGGAGGCGTTGCAGGCGGAGCTTCAGCCAAGGACTACACCGAGGAGACCATGGTCTCCGGCTGCCGCAATACAGGCAAGATCGATGTTGATATCATCCAGCCGGCAGGCAACTCCACCGGAGCCGACCTTGGCGGAATCGCTGGTTTCTGCAACATGCCCGTCAAGGATTGCACGAACATCGACGGCGACATGCCTTCTGTGATTTCTTTCAAATCGACCGCACGCTGGACCCGCGCCGGAGGCATAGTAGGCTACCAGAACGCAGGCAATGTGACCGGATGCAGCAACGGCAAAGAAATAGTGCTCGATGCCAACTGCACCGTGCAGAACGTCAACTGCTCTCAGCAGCTCATGCTTGGCGGTGTCATCGGACATCACCACACACATCTTTACACTATAGGCAACTGTATCAACAACGGCAACCTTACTTATAAAAACGGCTGGCACAACCAGAAGGCAGCCACTTATTTAGGCGGCATCCTCGGTGGGCGCAACGGCAATTCCGGACATACTATGGACGGATGTAAGAACTTTGGCAAAATCACCAGCCAGTCAACATCTTACATGATGATCGGCGGCCTTTGCGGAGACTTGTTCGGAGAACTTAAGAACAGCTCCAACGAGGGAGAGATCATGGTCACTAACGCCAAAGCCGACGGTGTGTATATCAGCGAGATAGGCGGATTGCTCGGTTATTCGGTCTGCAACCTCGAGGGCAACACCAGCAAGGGTCCCATCACCGTGAATTCTTCCGATGCCGTGCGTATCGGCGGATTCTGCGGAGCTACCCAATATGCCAAAGTATGGAGCGGCGACACCCTGAGTGCCGTCATCAGCTCCGACGGCGCCTGCATCGCCGGTGCTTTCCTTGGAGCGATACGCAAGAATTCCATTACCCTTGGAACTCCCGACAAGCCTGAGAAAGTAACCGCCGACGCCCGTGTACTCGGAGCCAAGGTCAGCGCGGAAAACCTCATCGGCGCACCTGGAGACCTTGTGGTGGCGAATGTGAACATCGATTAATGAACGGGACTCAAGAATCGGAGTACATCCAACGTCTGTCGGGCGGGTCATACGAAGTGTTCGATTACTTCTACCTGAAGTATGCCCCGCTCGTCGAGACGTTCGCACGGGCACTCCTAAAAGATAAATCCATTGCGGAGGATATCTGTCAGGATGTGTTCCTGCGCCTCTGGCTCAGACGGCGCTCGCTGAGGGGCGTGCGTGCGTTCAAGCCATTCCTGTTCACCATCGTCAAGCATGCTGTCTATGATTACTATTCACGCGGAAAACCCATCACGCTGGAGCAAGGCTTGACCTCTGAAGAACTCCCGGAACTGTTCGGCGGAGACCTGGCCAGGGAGGAGGACTTGCGCGACGTCATTTCCCTTGCAAGCCTTACCATAGCGGCAATGCCTGAACAACGCAGAAAAATATTCCTGATGAGCCGCCGTATGGGCCTGACACAGCAGGAAATAGCAGCCCGGGAGGGAATCTCTCCCAAGACAGTTGAGTATCACATAGGAAGGGCCCTGGAGCAACTCAAGGCACTAAGCGCCCTGCTTTAACCACACAATCAATATGGGCAAGAAAAAGAACATCATAAACCGATTTATGTCAGGCAGTTTCCCCGACGAGGTAAAGCTGGCCTTCGGGAGCTGGCTTACCGACCCCGAAGACCAGCAGGAAAAGGAAGATGCCCTCTACAGTGAATGGGAAGCCCTGTCTGCCAGAGATATAAGCGACTCCACCCTGGAGCGGCGGCGCAAGCTCAACCTTATACACCGCCACATGGAAGGAGAAAAGCAAAAAACACTCAGGAGCCGCTTTATGTCTTTTGTGGCCGTGGCCGCAGCGGCAGCCCTGATCGCGGGATTTTTCGGCCTGGGCCGGGGAATCCGCTCCCACAGCAACACGCCTTCAGCTACCTCGGAAGTATGCATGGTGACATCCAGCAATTCAAAGGGCGAATTCCAGCTCCCGGACGGCACATCGGTATGGCTCAACATAGGCAGCTCCCTGTCGTACAACAGCAATTTTGAAAAAGCATCCGTGAGGGAAGTCAAGCTTGACGGCGAAGCATACTTTGATGTTGCAAAAGACGGACGCTCCTTTGTGGTAAATGCCGGTGACCTGCAGGTCAGCGTACTGGGCACCCGCTTCGCCGTAAGGCACACTCCCCTGTACGAGCGCGACCAGGTCACCCTCGTGTCGGGTTCCGTGCGCGTGAAAGGAGAAGGCATCCAGGCGGTAACTCTTTCTCCCGGCGAGCAATTGAGTTATGACCGCCTGCTGGGCGACAGCACCGTCCGCACGGTTGATACAGGCGACTATGTAAGCTGGATACGCTCGCAGATTTCGCTTGAGGACTGCACCTTGGGCAAAGTCATCGAAAATCTTGAGCACCGCTACAGAGTAAAGGTCAGCACGTTGGGAGACATCGACCTGGACCAGCACATCACACTTAAAATCAACGACGAGAGCAAAGAAAAAATATTTACCGTCCTCTCCTTTCTCGCCGATTGCGAACTCCGCATAATCGACGAAGGCAATATAGTCCTGATACGATAATTCACAAAACTTCTCTTATTATGAATAAACTAGCAAAAACATTGCTTCTGCTGTTTCTGTTGGCCTCTCCGGTCGTCTCCTGGTCGCAGGAAAGAAAGGTCAGCGGCAGCTGGCAGAATGTGCCGTTACGCACCGTCCTGAACGATCTGGAAAAACAGAGCGGATTCACTTTTGCCTACCGTACCGCCGAGATTGACTTGGAAAAGCGGGTGAGCGACGAAGCCAAAGGCGAAGATATTCTCCAGCTGCTCGGCAGGATACTCGCTCCCCAGCAAATGTCGGCAAGTATCGAAGGAACCCAGATCATGCTGCTCCGGAAACGGGGCGAGGATCCCAAGAAGACTGCTCCTTCAACTCCCAAGCGCACCTTTTCCGGAACCGTGGTAGCAACCACCGACCGCAGCCCTCTTGCTGGGGTAACGGTGTATGTTAAAGGCACTTCCACCGGCACGCTCACCGACACTGAAGGCCGTTATTCGCTAACGGTAGGTGCCGATGTCAAGGAAATAACGTTCTCAATGCTGGGATACCTCGACAAAAACATAAAGACCACCGAGAACGACAACTACTTCCGCATGGTCTTTCTGGACGAATCGTCAACTGCATTGAGCGAAGCGGTAGTGGTCGCCTTCGGAACCACCCAGAAAAGGGAGTCGATAGTGACCTCGGTGGAGAGCATCAACCCCGAGCAGCTCAAGTCGCTCCACTCTCCCACCCTGTCACAGTCTTTTGCGGGCAACCTGGCCGGCGTTATTTCCACCCAGTCATCCGGCGAACCCGGCTCGGACGGTGCCAATTTCTGGATCCGCGGTATTTCCACCTTCGGCCCCAACAGCAAGCCTTTGTATATCCTCGACGGAATAGAGGTCGGCGTAGGGGTGCTTGACGGTATCTCTCCGGAATCAATCGAGTCGTTTGCCGTGCTTAAAGACGCTGCGGCGACGGCTCTCTACGGCTCCCGCGGCGCAAACGGCGTCATGGTCATTACCACAAAGAGCGGACGTACGTCAGACAAGATGTCCATCAACGTCCACTTCAATTCGACGGTAAACACCTTCACCAAGGTATCCGAAATCGCCGACGGGATAACTTATATGGAGAACTACAACGAGGCTCTCCGCACCCGCGGCGGCAACGATTATTATCTGCCGGCCAAAATCGAGGCTGCCAAGCAGGGAATCAACAATTATGAGTACCCGCTTGTCAACTGGTACGATATGATTTTCCGCAAGTACTCTACCGCCCAGAGCGCCGACGTGAACATACGTGGCGGCGGAAACCGCGTAAACTACTTCCTGAGCGCTATGTTCGCCAACCAGAACGGTATGCTGCGAAACTCCCCGGAAGTATCGTTCGACACCGGCCTTAACGCACGCAAGTTCTCGTTCCAGAGCAATGTGACCGCCAAACTGACCAACAGCACTACGGCGTCCATAAAGATGACCTCCATATTGTTCTACAAGAACATGCCGTATTACAGCACGCAGCATTATTTTGCCGCGGCTCTATATGCCAATCCCGTAAACGTATCGCCCACATACCCCTCTGAGTGGCTGGGCAACGATGCCGACTATGTAGTGTTCGGCGGTACCGACGAGTGGGACGGAACCACATCGTGGACCAACCCCTACATGGACCTTTCGGAAGGCTACCGCAAGCAGTTTACAGAGAACACCACGACTTCGGTCCGCCTGGACCAGAACCTCGACATGATTACCCCGGGACTCAAACTGTGGGGACAGGCGTCGTTCTATTCCTACACTGCCGCTACCCTTACTTTCCGCAAGGCGCCTTGGCTCTACCGTCTTCAGGGGATAGATACCGACCCCGTCAGCGGCGAAAAGACCTACTACCTCTCACAGCTGGGCAGCGAAGGGTCGAAATACATAGGCTCCGATACTTCATCGAGCGGCTATCGCGAACTTAACCTGCAGACCAACCTCGAATACGCCCGCAGTTTCGGCCCACATTACATAAACGCCGTGGTCCTGTACCACCAGAAGGAACACGTTGACAATCAGGCCTCCAGTTACAACGCCCGCCTGCCCAAGCGCGAGCAGGGATTCGCCGGACGTCTGTCATACACGCTTCTGGACCGGTACGTACTCGAAGCCAACTTCGGATACAACGGCAGCGAAAACTTCATGAGAGGGCACCGCTGGGGCTTCTTCCCCTCCATGGCGGCCGGCTGGATCATCTCCAACGAGCCGTTCTGGGACAATCTCCGCAGCACCTTTGACCTGTTGAAGATACGCTATTCCTACGGCCTTTCCGGTAACGACTACCTGTCGGTACGCTTCCCCTACATCTCTTCGGTCGCAATGAATGTCAACAGCGGTTTTATCCAGGGATCCTGCGCCGACGGCTTCTATTCCGAAAAGGGTAACGTCGTGAACCTGTGGGGTAACGAAGACGCCACCTGGGAAGTGAGCCGCAAGCACGATATCGGCATCGAATTCGGCTTTATGCAACAGCTCAAATTCATCCTCGACATTTTTGACGAAAACCGTACGGGCATATTCATGGCCCGCCAGGTACTCCCCGCCACAACTGGTCTTTCAGGCGTGTCGCCACGGGGTAATCTTGGCGCAGTGCGCAACAGAGGTGTTGACTTCAGCCTCGAGTACAAGCGCATTTTCAATCCGGACTTTTCCATCAGCGCGCGCGGCACATTCACCTACGCCCACAACGAAATAACCGACTACGACGAGCCGGAGATCCAGCCTTATCCTTATCAGTCAAAGATAGGCCAGCCGGTATATGCTCCTTACGGACTCATCGCGGAAGGCCTGTTCAAAGACCAGGAAGACATAGACAACTCGCCTACCCAGACTTTCAGCACCAACTATAAGCCCGGCGACATCAAGTACAAGAATATGAACGACGACGATGTTATAGACGAGAACGACGCTACCTACCTCGGGCTGCCCACCGTGCCGGAAATCAACTACGGATTCGGCGCCACCATGAAATACAAGTCGTTCGACTTCTCGTTCTTCTTCTCCGGGCGCGACAGGGTATCCATCCTTATGTCCGACGCGGTACATCCGTTCGTCAACAAAACGCACCGCGGCTTGAATATGTTCAAATGGGTGGCCGACGACCACTGGAGCGAGAGCAATCCGAACCCCGACGCCAAATACCCCCGCCTTGACTGGGAATACAACCCCAACAACATCCCTGCGTCGAGTTTCTGGCTACGGGACGGTAAATTCCTGCGATTGAAAAACGTGGAGCTTGGATGGACCTGGAAGGAAACCCTCAGGGTGTACTGCACGGGCACCAACCTGTTTGTCCTGTCTCCGTTCAAACTCTGGGATCCGGAACTGGCAAACGGCGCCGGAGTATCTTATCCTCTTACCAAGAGCGTTCAACTCGGTCTGCAACTTTTTTTCTAAATTTGGACTCTTATCATGAAAAAGACTTTATTGATCCTCGCTATACTCCCGTTCCTTGCGGCCTGCAACTTTTTGGATGTTGTGCCTGAAGATACCGCAAGCGTGTCGGATCTGTACTCCTCTCCTATGCAGGCGGAGCGCACGCTGAACTCGGTTTACGGCTTCTTCCCTCACCACATAGGCTATTATACCTATCCCGATTTCTTCCAGAGCGGCGAAGTGGTTACGTTCTACAGCAACCCTATCCGCTGGGCCGCTTGGAAGGCCATGCTGCACGGCTACGAGAGTTCCAACAGCACATACTTCGGCATGTGGTCGGGCGACACCGCAACCCAGCCCGGAGCCATGAAATATGACCTCTACAAAGGCATACGCAACGCCTGGACTTTCATCAACAACGTAGAATCCGTGCCCGGCCTGAGTCCCGAGAAGGCCAAGGTCTATACGGGCGAGGCTTATTTCCTCATCGGCCTGCTGCACTGGGTGCTTATGCAGCATTACGGACCCGTGGTGGTGGTTGACCATGAGATTTCGATGAACGAGCAGGTATCGAACATTCTCGTGCAGCGCTCTTCATGGGACGATTGCGCCGAATTCGTATGCCGTATGTTCGACGAAGCGGCCACAAGGCTTCCCGCGCACCGCGACGACAAAGAGGCCGGGCGTGCCACTTCCGTTGCCGCCAAGGCCATCAAGGCCAGCGTGCTGGTCTATACCGCCAGTCCCCTGGTGAACGGCAATACGGACTTTGCCGACTTCCTCAATTTCGACAAGACTCCGCTGATCTCGCAAACCTACGACAAAAACAAGTGGAAAACGGCCCTGGACGCACTCCAGGATGCAATAGACCTGGCAGAAAGAGAGGGCTACCATCTGTATGTCGACCCGGCGGCCAGCGCCCTTCCCGAAAAAGAACGGGGACGCAACAACTACTATAAGCTGTTCATCCAGCCCATGACCGACAGCGGCAATAAGTGCGAGTACCTCTGGTCTTCCGCCTATGACGACCGCACCAACACTCCGAAGGGCTATTTCAACTACATCATCCAGAGGCTCGGAACACCCCGTGCATGGGATGGAGCCAAGGGCACCGACCTCGACAACTTCAGGCCCATGAGCGTTCCGACCATGCAGGCGGTTTGCACCTTCCTTACCGAAGACGGACTTCCCCTGTGGGCCGATCCAAAGACGAAGGATGAATTTGCCGCCAACAATCTCCTGACCATAGCGCCGGGCGATTCCACAGCTCGCCTGCACCGCGGACGGGAGCCCCGCTTCTATGCGTCGGTGGTGTTCGACCGCGGAAACATCATCTACAACGGAAAAGAGAAGAACACCATCTACACACGCGCAGGAGAGTATCACGGCTACTGCGGCAGCCGCACCTTGTATCATTCCTGCACTGGTTACTATTTCCAGAAGTTCGTGTCAATCAGCACCCAGTTCGACCAGACCAACCGCACGTTCAAACCGGTTTCCTACAGGGTTCCGTTCCTACGTCTGGCTGAGTTGTACCTCGATTATGCCGAGGCCAGCTTCGAGCTCAACGGAAGCTTGGATGCCAAGAGTATAGCATACATCGACAAAGTGCGCTCCCGCTGCGGACTGCCCGGATTCTCCGAGTCGTGGTCCAAAGCCGGCGGCATTCCCTCCGGCGACCAGCTCCGGGAGGCTATACGTGCCGAGATTGCTGCAGAAGTATGCCTTGAAGGCCGCAACTACGACAACTTCCGCCGCTGGAAGATTGTGCACAAGTTCCTTGAGAATACGCCTATGGAGCTGAATGTCTATGCCGATGATTCTTCGGCCGAGTCGTTCTACAAGTTGGTACCTCTTGAGGAGATTGCCCCGCGCTCTTTCAGCTACCCCAAGAACTATTGGTACGCGATTCCCATCACGGAAATGAAGATTAACTACAAACTTGTGCAAAATCCAGGATATTAATATGAAAAAGTTTCTTGTCTTAACTTTTATTACCCTTTGCTGCTCCTGCTCTTCAGGATATAAGACCCTCAACCGGCAAGCCGCCAAGGAGTATCTTGAGCCGTTCCGTACCGATGTTAGCTGGAACAACTTTGCAAAGAAGTTTATCTATGCTCCGGCATTCCATTTTGATGAAGTACAAGGTGCTGAATCTTATGTCTTTACGCTGACTCCCGACGGCGGCGAGGCCCTGAGTTTCAAGGCTTCCAAGCCCACGGCTCCGCTCTCGCCGGTGTGGGACAAACTGCCAGTGGGAAAGCAAGTTGATCTTACCGTGGACGCCCTGGCGGCGGACGGAAAGGTGATAGCACGGGCCGGCGAACGCAGTTTCCTTAAGGACTTCCCTTTCGAGGGCCCCTACCCCGGACCGGCCTGCGACTACCGCGAGGCGGCGCTCAAGGGAGCACTGTACGTCCACACCATGCCGGAGATCCAGCACTGGAGCACCTCTACGGTGCCGGACATGAACTATCCGCACAATACCTATCCCTGCAAGATAATAAGCGCTACTATACGCAACGAGTGCCTGATTGCAACCATGCTGCCCGACCGGCGCGAGAACGCCCTGGCGGTGGCACGCGGCGCGGCGCAGTTCCTTATCGACCAGAGCCGGCCCGAAGGAGACCCGCTGGCGTACTTCCCTCCGACCTACTATCTTGACAAGGAGGCATCAAAACGCGACTGGAACAAGGGCAAGACCATGACCCTTGAGGCGGCCAGCGCAGGACAGGCTTTCCTTGACCTGTACGATGTTACGGGCGAGAAGCAGTGGCTCGACCGTGCCGTGGCCATAGGCAGGACCTATATCAAACTCCAGCACGAGGATGGTTCGCTCCCCATCAAGGTGGATTTTGTAACCGGAGAGCCGGTGAACTCGGTGTGCGCTATGCTGCACCCCCTGCTGCGCTACTACAAGCGTCTTGAGGGATACGGCTTCGGAGAGTTCCTGCCCTACCGCATCAAGGGCGAGGAGTGGATGAATTCCACGGCCGTGAAGGTATTCGATATGACCGGTCAGTTTGAAGATGTGAACGTCAAGGGTCTGGAGCCTTACCAGAACCTCACCAACTGCACTGCGGCTCCTTACGCTTCGTACCTGCTCACCAAGGCAGCGCCCACAAAAGAAGATATCCGCAACTCGGAAGACCTGATCCGCCTGAGCGAAGACCAGTTTACGCATTGGGCCTATCCCGAGCGCACAGCCGACGGATTCTTCCTGCGTTATACTCCTTGCGTGCACGAGCAGTATCACTACGAGATGCCCGTCGACAACAGCGCCTGCAATGTGGCAAATGCCTGGCTGGATTACTATCGGGTGACCGGAGACTTGCTCGCCCTTGCCAAGGCCAAGGCTATGATAGACAATATCACCCGCATGCAGAACGCGGTGAACGGCAAGATTCCCACCACCTTTGAGTGGCGTGACGCCCGCAAAGACCGCAACCGCACGTTCTGGGTCAACTGCTCGCTGAGTTCCATCCAGATGCTGCTCCGCGCCGACAGCTTGAAGGACGACTTCAACAAACTTCCTTAATCGCTTCGGGGTTCCTTCCTGCGGAGGACCGTCTGCGCCCACGCAGCCGAATGGGAGGGGCCCGCTGGCTGGCCGTTCGAGAAACGGACGAGCCGGACAGTGGGAGGGGCCGGAGTGGAGCGAAGCGTAGTGGAGTTCCCCCGGCACCCCATATCCCTCACTCATATCCATAAAAAAAGTCAACTCACTTTTGATGTGAACCTCTTTTTATATCTCCAGCGTGTTTATTCGATACTTGATTTGAGCGACGGATGGGGCTGAAACGCTCAGAGAATCAACCCCCAAGCCTATCAGAATCGGGGTTGCAGAGAGGTCAGAGGCCATTTCTCCGCAGATTCCGACCGGAATTCCGGCCTTGGTGGCGGCATCGATCGCCATCCCTATAGCCCGAAGGACAGCCTGGTTCTTGGGATCATATAAAGAGGCGACATCGCTGTTACCTCGATCGGCGGCCATTATGTACTGGGTAAGATCATTGGTACCGATGGAGAAAAAGTCCACCTCGCCGGCAAGAAGATCGGCGAGGATAGCGGCGGCAGGGGTCTCAATCATGATCCCTATCTCGATATTTTCATTGTACGGAACATCCTCATTATCAAGCTCTGCCATGCAATCGACAATGAGTTCCTTCGCCTTTTTGACCTCCTCGAGAGTCGAGATCATAGGTAGCATTATCCGTACATTGCCATAGGCCGATGACCTTAGAATCGCGCGTATCTGGGTCTTGAACAGATCCGGACGCTTAAGAGAGATTCTTATTGCCCTGAAACCAAGGAAAGGGTTGTCTTCTTTCGGAAGATTGAGATAAGGGAGGGCCTTGTCTCCTCCAATATCCAATGTCCTTATAGTAAGAGGCTTGCCACTGCAATAACGGGCAGCATCCCGATACGCCTCGAACTGCCTCTCCTCCGTCGGAAGGGAACTTTCCTGCATATAGAGGAATTCACTCCTGAAAAGACCGATTCCGTCGGCTCCCCTTTCGATTGCGATCCTGACCTCGTCGAGGTTTCCGGCATTGCCATATACAAGAATCTCTTTTCCGTCGGGAGAAACAGCCCTTCCAAAAGCAGCGGCAGAAATCATTTCCGACGTTTCCTCCCCTATTGCAAGAAGCGCATCAAACTGAATGGAGCTCTCGCTATCAGGATTGACGACGAGAGTGCCCAAGGTACCGTTGACGAGGAGTTCATCTCCGTCATTTATCTCTTCCAGGCAGCCCTTAAGGCCTATAAGGGCCGGAATCCCTTGACTTCTGGCAATTATGGAGACATGGCTCGTCGCGCTGCCTTTTTCGGTCACAAAAGCCCTTATTTTGCTAAAATCCATCGATGCCGTATCGGACGGAAGGAGCTCCTTTGCAACAATTACGCTGCCATCCGGGATATCTTTAAATGGATTGTCAGAAGAGCCTGTCAATGCTGCAATCAAACGGCCGAAAACGTCCCTTACATCGTCAACTCTTGCGCGGAGGTATTCGTCGTCAATCTCATTAAACATCGACGCCAACTCCTCGCATGCCGAATAAGAAGCCTCGACAGCCCCCATCCCATCGAAACGGATATGATTCTCCACCTGCTCGGTAAGGACCGGGTCCTCTAACATCTCGAGATGGGCGGCAAAGACATCGCCTTCGAGGGAGGAAAGATCCTCCCGAACCGAGAGAAGGGCGGTTGAAAACTTTTTGAGTTCGTAATCAATCGTCCCGACAGAGATATGCCCCAGAGTGGACTCCCTACGGACAATGAAAGCCTTGCCGCGGGCAAGGCCGTCAATGGATGAATTTGTATGGAGGGTCTTCATCAGTCCTTGACACTGAGAATAAGGTCCCGAACCGCCTCTAGAGCCGATTTTTCATCTCCTCCCTCTGCTGCAATCACTATCTCTGTCCCTTTTTTCAGTCCCAGGGATAGTATTGACAGCATGCTGGATGCCTTTACTTTTTTGGCAGCGGTAGAGATAGTCACCTCCGTCCCGGGAAAAGACTTGACTATCTTCACAAGCTCCGTCACAGGCCTTGCATGAAGACCGTTTGGCGCCTCAACGATTATTGTTTCTTCTATCATTTCGCGGGTCTTTTATAGCCTTCAGCCGTAGCTCTTTCAGACATCCTCTTGATACGGGTTGCAGTATCCGGATGGGAAGAGAACAGCTTTGCAGCCGCAGAACTCTGGGATGCCGAGCCCTCAGACATCGACTGAAGCTTCTCAAAGGACATGGCCATAGCCCATGGATTCTTTCCCGCGGCCTTGAGGAACTCGTAACCGTAGTCGTCAGCCTGACTCTCCTGCTTCTTTGAATACTGGGCGTTGAGGATTGTCTGGCCGAGAGCACCTAACTGGGAATCAGTAAGGACTGCGGCTATCTCGCCGGTGGAAGCTATCCCTTCCATTGCCGCCGCAGTAAGAAGAGCCTGCCTCATCTCTTTTTTATGGTGCTTGAGGGCGACGTGGCCGATTTCATGGCCGATTACTCCGAGGAGCTCGTCGTCGGACATGGCATCCATAATGCCGGTATAGACCCTGACACTTCCGTCAGCGCAAGCGAAAGCGTTGACCTCATTATTCTTGTAGACCTTGAAATTCAAAGGCGTGCCGTCCACGCTGTCAAGACCTTTTACAAGCTTCATGAGCCTAGTCGTATACCTGCTTGTGGGTGAGCATACCTCGCTCTTGGCATCGAGCTGCTGAATATACTGTCCCACGTATCCTTGCACTTGAGCATCGGTGAGGGTAACGGCCTGAGTCGCTGTCACAAGGGAAGAAAGGACCCTTGTTGAATTCAAATTCTGGAGAACGGCGCACGAAGAAAGCAGCGCCGCTCCGATAATAATGGTCAGAATCTTTTTCATATCCATATTAACTTGTGGTATATCGGTACAAATATAGATAAAAAGTTGGTAAATTTGCAGAAAACACCTCTGAAGGAATTGATTGATACGGAGAAATGAAGAAGGTTATTCTTGTAACTGGCGCTTCAAGCGGAATTGGAAGGGATGCAGCAGAACTACTTGCAGCTGATGGACATACAGTGTACGGAGCCGCAAGAAGGGTGGAGAAGATTGCAGAAATTCCCGGAGTGCACCCCCTGCCTCTTGATGTAACGGATGAACTCTCATGCGTCAATTGTATTGACACGATTCTCAAAGAGGAAGGGCGCATAGATGTCCTTGTCAACAACGCCGGCTTCGGTTACTTCGGTCCCATTGAGACCGTTCCCCTGGATGATGCAAGGAATCAACTGGAAGTCAATCTCTTCGGGCTTGCAAGGCTCACAAAGGAGGTCATTCCTCATATGAGGGAAAATGGAGGAAGGATAATCAATCTCTCCTCCGTTGCCGGCAGGGTCACACTCTATTTCGGAGGATGGTACCATGTCTCGAAATATGCCGTCGAAGCATTCAGCGACTCCCTTAGGACTGAGCTTAAGCCGCTCGGAATCGATGTCGTCATGATAGAGCCGGGAGGGATACGCACCAACTGGGGCATCATAGCCGCAGACCACCTCAAGACCTCCTCAAAGGGTACTCCTTACGAAACTCCGGCTTTCAACGAAGCCGAAGTCCTCAAATACGCTTACTCCTCCAAATGGCTTGCAAAGCCGGGAGTCGTCGCCAGGGCTATAAGAAAAGCCGTGGACAGCAAACACCCTCGGGCCAGATATATTGTCGGGACCGGTGCCAGAGCCCTTCTGTTTTTCCACTGGCTCCTTCCTTCAAAGTGGTGGGACTCGGCTTCCCGACTTGGAGGGAAAATTCACTTCGACAATAATTCAGTTAAACCGCAATAATTAATAGCTTTCGTCATGAAAAGGTTCTTTCTCGCAGCCATGATGCTGCTCATGCTCGTCCCTTGCTTTGGGAAAAGGGAAAAAATAAGGGTCATGTCCTTCAACGTCCGCCACGTCGGTGAAGTTGCCGACACCGGCGTTCTCCACTGGGACTGCCGTAAAGAAAGCATCATAAGGATGTTCGAAGACCTTCATCCTGACATCATCACTCTCCAGGAGGCCCATCGGGAGCAGTATGACTATATCATCGCCCATCTCCCCGGATATGGACATGTAGAATGGATTCTCGGAGCAACTCAGGAGTCCGGGGGCACCCGCCAGTGCGTAATCTACAGGAAAGACCGATTCGACTTCGTAGACTGGGGGCACATGTGGCTGAAAGAAGACCCTGAAGTATTCGGGAAAGGATGGGATGCCGCCAATTGGAGAGCCTGTACATGGGCAATCCTCAAAAGCCGCAAGACCGGAAGACTAATCAGCACCTTCAACACCCATTTTG